>Ga0153996_1000749_pt1 | contig 14214 bp, 13 predicted proteins | sample TSNC080MetaG_FD_104728 | JGI IMG/M metagenome (GOLD analysis project Ga0153996, IMG submission 104728) | Attine ant fungus gardens microbial communities from North Carolina, USA - TSNC080 MetaG | ecosystem: Host-associated > Fungi > Mycelium > Unclassified | place: USA: North Carolina, Lumber...
CATCATAACCCAGCACCTCTTTGGCGGCATCCAAACCGCTCTTTTCTTTCATTTGAATATCCATCAGAACAACATCCGGCCGGTATCTGATGTACAGCGTCAACGCTTCGTTACCGTCGGAACCGGTTGCAGCCACCTGAATATCCCCATCTGCTTCGAGGATGGTTTTCAACGCAGTAGTGATTAAAAAATCGTCATCGATTACTATGATCTTCATAACTAAAGCCTCGTCTTTCTTTTATTTCGGCACGGTGATAAATATACGGAAACCAGATTTGGTTTCGATCAATATATTACCGTTCAGTGCTTCCACGCGATCGCGCATGTTAACTAAACCGATGCCGTTATCCACCGATTTACCGGAAGTCGTGCCATTATCTTCAATTACCAGCTGATACATTGAAGGATGTTCCCGGACTAAAATGCGGACATGGCTAGCATTGCTGTGCTTTGCAATATTAGTAAGAGATTCCTTGGTGATGCTGATCAAGCTGTACTTGACGTCATTGGGGATGTCAAGCTGCATATCATAGGTCATGGTAATATCACAGAAAGTGAAAGTATTCACCAGGCCATCCAGCGATTCTTTCAAGTTAATGGAATTATCGTGCAGATCGTGGACACTGCTGCGGATATTATCCATGGCCTGATTCAAGGTCTCATCAAGCATGTCTATTTGAGGGCGGAGAGGTTCTTCCTTGTTTATCGCCTTCAGTGCCCCGGTCATAAGAATGGAGCGGGACAGCAGGTGGCCGACATTGTCGTGGATCTCCCGGGCGATCCGGTTACGTTCTTTTAGAGTGGCATTGTGGATCTCGTAGTTTTGGCTTTCCTGAATTGACCGGTTCTTGTCTTTCAGGATTTGATTCAATTCAATACCGTCGTCCCGGGTTTTGCGGTAACTGGCATCTAATTGATCATAGCTTAAGGTCTGATAGCACAGCAATGCGGACAGCGCAACCCCCAGCATGACGTATAATAGCTGGAAAAGCGACAGAACCTGAATTTGCAGGATGAGGCCAAGAGCAGCGGGCAGCCACGGCAGAAGATCACGGGAGATTATGATATCGTAGGAAATCAGAGGAATGAACAGAAGCACCTGCGGGAAAAAGCAGGCAAATAAACCGAATATCATAGTTGATACAATTCGGAACATTTTATTTTCTATATAGTAATTGAAAGCGGTAATGCTTAAAGCGGTAAAGAAAGCGATAATAAAAGTTGTATCGATACCGTGCAGATATCCGGTTATAAAGCTGTACAGCAGTAATATGACTCGATTCATCAAAGGTTTCATATCAGTTCTCCTTCTTAGCTATCATACACTATATCCTATAAAAATCACAATGGTTTTTTGTTAAGAACCAAGCTCAAAAACCTGCGGTTTCCTCGCTGTTTGGCTCTCGCCAAATAGAAATATTTCAAAATAATCCTTAGAAAGCAAGCTTTCACGGCTCATTTTGAAATATTTCTGCTTGGTTCTGAACAGTTACAAATGACAGATGTCATATGAAGGACTGACATCTGACACTACCGTAACATTATAAAATTCTATATACTCTGATTAGAGCACAAGGAAAGGGAGAGAACGATATGATTAAAATCGAAAATTTGGTAAAGCGTTACGGTGATCTGGTTGCCCTCGATCACTTGAATCTGGAAATAAAAGAAGGAGAAATATTCGGGCTGCTGGGACCGAATGGCTCAGGGAAGACGACGGCCATTAACTGTATGCTGGCACTGTTGAAATACGATAAAGGAAATATAACCATCTTCGGCAAAGCGATGAAACCTACCAGCTATGATATTAAGCAGGAGATCGGCGTGGTGATGCAGAATGTGGCTGTGTTCGAGCAGATGACCGTTTATGAAAATATCGATTACTTCTGCGGCCTGTATGTGAAAGAAAAATCCAGAAGAAAAGATTTGGTTGAAGAAGCGATCGCTTTTGTCGGTTTGGACGATTACCGCAAGATGCGCCCGAAGAAATTATCCGGCGGGCTGCTGAGGAGATTGAATATTGCCTGCGGCATTGCCCATAAACCGAAGCTGATCATCATGGATGAACCGACCGTAGCAGTAGATCCGCAGAGCCGGAATCACATTCTGGAGGGAATTCAGAAATTAAATGCGGAAGGGTCGACCATTATATACACTTCTCATTATATGGAGGAAGTGGAGCAGATCTGCAGCCGCATCGCAATCATTGATCACGGTAAGAACCTGGCTGTAGGTACAAAAGAAGAGCTTAAGTCCCGGATCAAGACCGGCGAGACCGTAACTGTGGAAGCAGTGGTGCTAAATGGGGCGCAATTGACCGATATCGGCAACCTTCCGCATGTGTTTGAGATCGAATACGAGGATCAGAGACTTAAGGTTCGGCTGAGTGGTGCAAAACACAATCTGGTGCGGGTACTGACCTATCTTCAGGATCAGGAAATATCTTTTGGTCGGGTATTCTCCGAATTGCCGACATTAAACGATGTATTTTTAGAGATAACCGGCAAGCAGCTGAGAGACTAGGAGGGGCATATGTTACTATTAATAAAAGGCAGGATTCTGCAATTGGTGCGGGATAAAGGGGATATGTTCTGGGCGCTGGCATTTCCGATCTTGTTAGCGACACTGATGAATATGGCATTTGGCCAGATGTTTAGTTCTTCGGAAGTTATTGATGTCATTCCGGTAGCTGTTGTTGTGAAAGAGGAAAATGAACTTAGCAATAGCTTTCGGTCATTTACAGAGGAGATAGATGATATTTTAAAGGTTAGTTACATGGAGGAAGGCGAGGCGCTTTTGGCGCTTGAGAAGAAAGATATTGAAGGGATTTTTTATACCGGGTCAGAGCAGAGTCTGACGGTGACGGGTTCTAATTTGAATACCAGTATTCTGCAGTCACTTCTGGATAGTTTTAATAAAAATGCGGCGATGATTATGGAAATTGTGCAGAATCATCCGGAGAATCTGGCGGCAGCGATGGAAAGCCTGAATGGGTATCAAAGCTCGACACAGGAAGTATCGGTAGGCGGAAGGACATATGATACAGGAATTTCTTATTTCTTTGCGGTAATCGCAATGGCCAGCTTATATGGATGTTTTCTGGGAATCCGCTGTCCGATAGAAATGCAGGCCAATCTGTCGGCTCTCGGAGCGAGGCGGAGTGTGACGCCTACCCATCGGATGAAACTGGTGATAGCTGATATGCTGGCAACTTTTGGGGTTCATTTTGTAAATGTGCTGATTTTGCTGTCGTACATGAAATTTATCCTGCGTCTGGATTTTGGCGACCGGATGGGTGGTATGATACTGATCTGTCTGGTTGGGAGTGTGATCGGCGTGGCCCTGGGCATGTTTGTCGGCAGCCTCGGAAAGATATCCGAAGGGATTAAAATCGGGATACTTCTTGCGGTATCGATGATCTGTAGTTTTCTGTCCGGTTTGATGGTCGGCAACATGAAGGATATCGTTGAGCAGCATGCTCCGATCATCAACCGCATCAACCCGGCGGCATTGATTTCAGATGCCCTGTACTGTCTTAATGTATATGACGATATGAACCGGTACAGCAGAAATCTTATTACCCTGGCAGTAATCAGTGCAGGGTTGATCTTAGGCAGCTTTTTAATGGTGAGGAGGGAGCGCTATGACAGTCTTTAAAGGATATTTGAAAATAATCAAGCGAAATCTTCCGGTTATGCTTATGTACTTCGCGATCTTTATGGGAATTTCTATCGGTATTCAGATGGCTGTCGGTGAGAAGCCGATTGTATCATTCGAAGCAGAACGGCTCCGGGTGGGTATTATTGATCAGGATGGCGGCGAGCTGGCCGAAGGATTGATTGAATATATCGGTCAGGCCCATGATGTTGTATATCTGGAAAACGATAAAAGTGTGATTCAGGAGCAGCTGTTTTATCGCAACGTATATTATGTGGTGATGATTCCTGAGAATTTTGAAGAGTACTGTTTGAATGAGGGAGAAAAAATAACCACGACTAAGATTCCGGATACCTATTCTGCATATTATGCCGAACAGCGAATCGACGATTTCATGAATAGTGTGCGGGTCTATAAGGATGCCGGCTATACGGTGGGAAACGCAATTGATCTGACCGTTGCCCAGGGACAGGAGGAACCAAGGGTCGATATTCTCGATGTCAACGGGAATCAAGGTCAGGTGCCGGGGCATATGTATCTGCTGGTATACTATCCCTATCTGTTTATTACGGTGATCTGTTTTGCGGTAAGTTTTGTCATGCTGGTATTCCGGGATAAAGATATCCAGAGGCGGATGCGCAGCTCAGCGGTTTCGATGGTAAAACAGAATATTGCTGCCGGAGCTGCGATGGCAATGATCGGATTCGCATTATTTGCCGCGTGCCTGATATTACCGATTATTATGTATCCGGGCAGTTTCCTGAATGATGTACATCTGGGGTATTTAATTGTGAATATTTTCATGCTTCTTCTTGTTTCGCTGGCAATCGCATTTTTGGTCGGCGTGGTTGCAAAGAATACGCAGATTGTAAATAATATTGTAAATGCTTTAAGTTTGGGAATGTGTTTTCTCGGCGGTGTATTTGTATCGATTGACCTTTTGGGTGATAATGTTAAAAAGATTTCTCAGTTCCTGCCGGTATACTGGTACGAGAATAATCTGGAGCTGCTGTCATCTTACAGTGTCCTGAGCGGTTCAGTTAAACTGGATATCTATAAGGGATTAGGAATTCAGCTGGCATTTGCTGCAGCTTGTATGGGACTGGCGCTGGTTATAAGTAAATATAAGGTACAGGAAAGATAGTAAGGTATTGGAAGAGGTGGCAATTAATGGATTGCCGCCTCTTGATTTTATGGATTGTAAGTCCTATAATTAAAACAGAGACGTCAAGAAAAAGGAGGGTCATTATGCAGAGTTTCAGACAATACAATCCAACCGAAATCATATTCGGTAAAGATACAGAAAAAGAGGTCGGACAAGAAGTCAAGAAGTGGGGCGGCAGCAAAGTGGTGCTGGTCTATGGGCAGGGAAGCGCGGTGAAGAGCGGCCTGATCGACCGGGTCAAAGGAGTGCTTAGAGAAGCTGGCCTGAGTTATGTGGAGGTAAGCGGAGTACAGCCAAATCCACGGCTGAGCCTGGCGGAAGAAGGGGTGCTAAAGGCGCTTGATTTCGGGGCTGACTTCATTCTTGCTGTGGGCGGCGGCAGTGCTATAGATACCGCCAAGGCTATTTCTCACGGAGCAGCTAACCCCGGTGCTGAATTATGGGATATCTGGACCGGCAAGGTGCCGCTTACGAACTCTCTGCCGGTGGGTTCTATTCTGACCATTTCCGCCGCTGGAAGCGAGACCAGTGATTCAGCGGTACTGACCAATGAAGCACGGGGAAAAAAAGCCGGTCTTAATTCAGGGTTTAACCGGCCCCAGTTTGCGATTATGAATCCAGAATTGACTTATACGCTGCCGGCTTATCAGGTTGCCTGCGGTGCTGTGGATATTATGATGCATACGCTGGAACGCTACTTTATTCCTGATCAGAGTAATGAAATGACCGATGAGATCGCTGAAGGTCTGTTACGGACGGTTATAAAAAACGGAAGTATAGCTTATCGGGATGCCTCGGACTATAATGCCATGAGCGAATTAATGTGGTGCGGCAGCCTTTCCCATAATGATCTGACCGGATTGGGCCGGGTCAAAGATTTCTGCGTGCATAAATTCGGGCATGCGCTGGGTGCGATGTTTGATAAAGCGCATGGTGCGACCCTGTCAGCGGTATGGGGCTCCTGGGCAAGATATGTGTATAAATCTGATGCGGATCGTTTCAAACATTACGGCAGCCGGGTATGGAACCTGCAGATAAAAGATGCCGAAGAAGCTGCACTGGCAGCGATTGACAAAACCGAGGCATATTTTTGTTCACTGGATATGCCGACCAGTCTGCCGGAACTTCTGGGGCAGGTTCAGAGCGATGAGATACTGCGCCGGCTTGCGCTGGATGCGACCTTAAATAATACGCTTAGATTATCGAAAATAAAAGAATTGGATGCGGATGATGTTTATGAAATTTACAAAGCGGCAAACAGCTGATCAGCTGAACGTTAACTGGAGGAGTTTTTATAGCCAGGTATTAATATTGGTCATACCGATGGCATTGCAGAATTTAATAAATGTAGGAGTAACAGCAGCTGATGTAGTGATGCTGGGTAAGGTAGGAGAGACGGTTTTATCCGGAGCGTCACTCGCCGGTCAGGTGCAGTTTATCATGAATCTGTTTTTCTTTGGACTGACCTCGGGAGCGACAGTGCTGACTGCACAGTACTGGGGTAAGGGAGATACAAGAACCATAGAGAAGGTGCTTGGCATCGGGCTGACGGCCGGGATGGCGGTGGCGGTGGTGTTTACTGCTGCAGCCATGTTGATTCCGGGACTGCTGATGCGTATATTTACCGACGACCCGGCAATCGTTGCCGAAGGGGTTAAATACCTTCAGATTGTAGGCTGGTCATATCTGTTGATGGCGGTTACTCAGGTATACCTGAATATCGTCAGGAGTATTGAGCGGGTAGTGGTAGCGACGGTGGTTTTCAGTATCTCGCTCACGGTCAATGTGTTTCTTAATTGGATTTTAATCTTTGGTAAGCTGGGGTATCCGGCTTTGGGGATTCAGGGGGCGGCGATCGCAACTCTGATTGCCAGAACAGTAGAGGTATTGCTGGTGGTTGGCTATGCCCTGTTTAAGAATGAGGTAGTGCGTATCAGGTTCCGGGATCTGTACCGGTTTGATAAGGTCCTGCTGAAAGATTTTGCACAGTTCTCAGCTCCGGTCGTGGTAAACGAATTGATGTGGGGACTGGGAATGGCCGCTTATGCCGCCATCATCGGCCGGCTCGGCAGTGCGGCAGTAGCGGCTAATTCCGTGGCTCAGGTAGCACGGCAGCTGGCGATGGTTGTGGTCTTTGGCATAGCCAACGCAACCGCTATATATCTTGGAAAAACCATCGGCGAAAAGAAAGAGCAGCTGGCAAAGGCTTATGCTAAACGCTTTATCTGGCTGAGTCTGGTCTTTGGGATAGCGGGAGCGCTGATTATTCTGGTTTCTATTCCGCTGGTCACAGCTAATCTGGCTTTAGGAGCGCAGGCAAAACACTATCTAAGGATCATGTTTTCCATCATGTCGGCGTATAGTATCGGGCAGGCTCTGAATTCAACTGTGATTGTGGGTATTTTCCGTGCCGGGGGAGATACCAAAATCGGTCTGCTGATGGATGTTGGTTCGATGTGGTGTGGCTCTATAGTCCTGGGGCTGCTGGCAGCATTTGTCTTTAAGGCACCGGTGCCGATAGTCTATCTATGCCTGATGAGTGATGAATTCATCAAAATTCCATTTTCGCTGAAACGGTTTTCATCTTATAAATGGTTAAATAATGTAACCAGAGAAATAGAGGTAACATAAAACAATCCGTTGATAAACCGTTTGTAAAAGTGTACAATGGATAATAATTAATAACAGAGAAGGAGACAAGAATATGAAAGCAATATCAACAGAAAAAGCACCAAAGGCATTAGGACCTTACTCACAGGGATATATCCATAATGGAATCTTCTATTCATCCGGTCAGATTGCAATTAATCCCGAAGTAGACGATATTGAAGCGGATACGATTGAAGCGCAGACCGATCAGGTGTGTAAAAACCTCGCAGCAGTGCTGGAAGCGGCGGGAACTTCTTTCGAGAATGTAATCAAGACTACCTGTTTCCTGAGTGATATGGCAAATTTTGCTGCATTTAATGAAGTGTATGCCAGGTATTTTTCTTCCAAACCAGCCAGAAGCTGTGTGGCGGTGAAGACCCTGCCGAAGAATGTGCTCTGCGAAGTTGAATTGATTGCAGTAGTGGAAGCATAAGGATAAAATGGAAAAAAGATAAGGTTAAAAAGCTTTCAGGGCTAACTATGCTCTTGGAAGCTTTTTTTATTAAAATTCCAGAAAATAAACAATACCCCTTGCCAAATGTATGTTCGGGTGCTAAAATGTATGCAAACACATGTTTGGGTGAGGTGGAAATATGATAATTACAGAGACGATGACAGTTCGTGATAAGCTGAATATTTTATCGGATGCGGCCAAGTATGATGTGGCTTGTACTTCCAGCGGTACGGCACGCAGCGGTGACGGAACCGGGATGGGGAACTGTGAGCTGAGCGGAATCTGCCACAGTTTTTCCGCTGACGGCCGTTGTATTTCACTATTGAAAATATTATTTACAAACGAATGTGTCTTTGATTGCAAGTATTGCATCAACCGGGCTTCGAATGACGTGCCCCGGGCCGCCTTTACACCGGACGAGGTGTGCACGCTGGTAATGGAATTTTACCGGAGAAATTACATCGAAGGCTTATTTTTGAGTTCCGGGGTTATGAAAAGCCCGGCATATACTATGGAGCTTATTTACGCGACCCTGCACAAATTACGGAAGGAATGCAATTTTCAAGGCTATATCCATGTTAAAGCTATTCCGGGAGCAGCTCAGGATTTGATTGCCAAGGTCGGATTTCTGGCCGACCGGATGAGTGTGAATCTTGAACTGCCGACGGCAGAAGGGCTGAAGCTGCTGGCACCGCATAAAACCCGCAAGAGTATTTTGACACCTATGCGGCTGGTTCAAAACAAGGCGCTGGAGAATAAGCAGGAGATTATGCTGTATCGCAATGCACCCCGTTTTGTGCCGGCCGGTCAGAGCACCCAGATGATCATCGGAGCAACACCGGAAAGCGATTTTCAGATTATCAATGTAGCCGAATCGCTTTATAAGAAATTTGATTTGAAACGGGTATTCTACTCTGCCTTTATTCATGTCAACGAAGATAAGAATCTGCCGGCAGTCAGGGAAGAGGGGCCGCCCCTCCTGCGGGAACACCGGTTATATCAGGCGGACTGGCTTCTGCGGTATTATGAGTTTGAAGCCGGAGAATTATTATCCGAGGAGTATCCCAATTTTAATGTACTGCTGGACCCTAAGTGCAATTGGGCGCTGAAACATCTGGAGTATTTTCCGGTAGAGGTCAATCGGGCCGATTATCATACCCTGCTGCGGGTGCCGGGCATCGGTTATAAATCGGCTGGCCGCATCGTTAAGGCAAGAAGGCTGGGAACATTGGCCTTTGCCGATCTGAAGAAGATGGGTGTGGTACTTAAACGGGCTCTCTATTTTCTGACCTGCAGCGGTAAAATGATGTATCCGACCAGGATTGAGGAAGATTATATAACCAAAAATCTATTGTCGGTTAAAGAGAGGCTGCCGGACGGCATCAGCGGGATGAGTTATAAACAGTTGTCGCTTTTTGATGATGTCAATTTCAGAAAAGAACAGTTTATTGTCCATGAAGGTGTAAAGAGAGCTCCGATTGAGCGCATGCTGGGGTGAGAGGGGTGATGATATGAAAAAAGTGTATATATGCAGCGATAATATCACCGGTATATTTTCAGCAATTTATGATGCGTGGAAAGAAGGGCGCGAAGAGGATAATGCGGGAATATCACTGCGGGATAATCTGGAACAGGAATTGTTCTGCGAATATGTAGAGAGTGAGGAAAGTGAAAAGAAAGCGGCCGCCGTCGTGCAGATGATTAAAAATAATATGGGGGCGGCGGTTTATATGGATATTTATCAGGCAGTTCTGGCTCATGATAAAGATAAGGGCAACGCTATTCTCAGAACCCTGCTGGCAGCCCGCAAATTACCTGACAGCACTAAAATCATGAACCATCTGAGTCATTCCGGTGTGGAGAAAGTATTCGAACTGAGCCGCCGGGTTGGCGGTGAGGCGCATCAGTTTAAAGGATTTCTGCGGTTTAAGGAATTGGAAAACGGCATACTGTTCGCAGAGATTGAACCCAAAAGTCAGGTGCTGTCCTGCATTGCCGGACATTTTAGCGATCGCCTTCCGCTGGAGAACTTCATGATCTATGATCGGACTCACAAGATGTTCGTCGTTCATGAGGCCGGACATCAATGGGTATTGGTACTGGATGATGTGACTGATACGGCAAAACTGAATAGAGTATCCGAGGCGCAGAGAGAATACGAACGTCTATGGAAAGGCTTCTGTAAAAGCATCTCGATCAAAGAAAGAGAGAATTTAATCCTCCAAAGGCAGAATTTACCACTGCGGTATCGACAAGATGTAGTGGAATTTCAGCAATAATCGACAACAATTGACAAGATGATGTGGTGAAAATGGTCATATTGATTATTGACTTTTTTTAACACAAATGGCATAATGTTCTCTAATATGGTCAACCATATTAACAAATAGTACTAACAAAATCTGCTGCATTGAATACCATGGAGTTAGAAAGGAGTGTTGACGATGGAACATAAAAAAAAGATCAAGTTGTCAGCTACCGAAGAGGTTAAGGAATTTGTAGAGTCAGCCAGTCGATGTGCTTTTGACATCGATATTTTTTATAATAGCATTGTTATAGATGCTAAATCCATCCTGGGTGTACTTAGTTTGGATTTATCCAATAAACTGACTGTAATGTACGGTGGAATTGATCCGGGGTTTGAATCAACACTGGAAAAATTTCAGGCAGCATAAGAGCCAATGCAGGAGAGTGTCGGAATATATATGTTCCGGCACTCTTCTTGCTTGAACTATGGTATAATATGAACACTTGGCGAGGTTATTTATGGAAACGGTCAAAATATCAGTACGCAATCTCGTAGAATTTATCCTGCGGGAAGGTGACATCGACAACCGAACAACCAGCGGGCCGGATAAAGAAGCTATGCAGCTGGGGGGCAGAATCCATCGAAAGATCCAACGACAGATGGGTTCTGATTATCGTGCGGAAGTTTCGCTTGGGATAGTGATTCCATGTAATGGTTTTGAGCTAAAGATTGAAGGGCGGGCTGATGGGATTATCGAAGAGGAAAACGGGCCGGTAATCGATGAGATTAAAGGGGTACTGAGAGAACTGAAATATATTGAAGCGCCCATCGGTGTCCATCTGGCTCAGGCTAAATGCTATGCCTATATATTCGGTAAACAGGAAGGTCTGTCGGAGATTGGAGTACAGATGACCTATTGCCAAATGGAGACTGAAGAAATAAAAAGATTTCGTGACGCTTATAAGCTTGCCGAATTGGAAGCATGGTTTCTGGGGGTAGTAAATCAATACGAAAAATGGGCTCGTTTCGAACTGGAATGGAAAGAGAAGCGTAATCATTCTGTAAAGGATGTGGATTTTCCATTCGCATACAGGGACGGACAAAGAGAACTGGTGGTTTCTGTGTACAAAACCATCATGCGGCAGAAAAATCTGTTTATTCAGGCACCTACCGGTGTAGGAAAAACGATAGCTACGGTTTTTCCGGCAGTAAAGGCAGTCGGTGAGGGGCTGGGTGAGAAGATTTTTTATCTGACGGCAAAGACGATCACCAGAACGGTAGCAGCCAATGCATTTGAGACATTGAAACAGCAGCAGCTAAGTTTTAAAGTGATTGTATTGACGGCCAAAGACAAAATCTGTTTTTGCGAAGAGACTGAATGTAATCCAGAATATTGTCCATTTGCCAAAGGCCACTATGACCGGGTGAACGAAGCAATCTATGAAATGATCACATCCACGGATGACATGAGCCGGGAGGCACTGGAAGCACAGGCCCGGAAACATAATGTCTGTCCTCATGAAATGGCATTGGATATTTCGATGTGGTCGGATGCGGTGATCTGTGACTATAACTATGTATTTGATCCGGTGGCAAAGCTGAAGCGATATTTTTATGAAGGCAATAAGGGGGAATATATATTTCTCATCGATGAGGCGCATAACCTTGTAGAACGGGGAAGGGAGATGTATAGTGCAACTCTATATAAAGAAGATCTTCTGCGGGCGAAGCGTCTGGTCAAAACGGAAGACAACAAACTGGCTGGTCGGCTGGAAGCGGTAAATAAACTCTTGCTGACGATGAAACGTGAGTGTGAAACCTATCAGATTCAGAACAGCGCCTCTCATATTGCATTGAAATTAATGAATGTTATGGTCGAGATGGAACGGTTTCTGGAAGAATGTCAAAATCCTGACGTACGACAGGAAGTATTGGATTTATATTTTGATATCCGGATGTTTATAAACATTCATGAGCGTCTGGATGAAAATTATGTGATTTATACCGAATTAGAGCAGAGCGGGCGGTTTAAATTAAGGTTGTTTTGCGTGAATCCCTCGGTGAATATACAGGAGTGTCTGGATCAGGGAAACAGTACGATATTCTTTTCGGCGACGCTGCTGCCAATCAATTACTATAAGACGCTGCTCAGTACCGAAGCGGAGAACTATGCCATATATGCTGAATCTCCGTTTAATCCTGAGCACCGTTTATTGCTGCTTGGGAATGATGTGAGCACCAAGTATACGCTGCGCAGTGATGAGATGTATGAGCGGTTTGCCGCCTATATATGGCAAAGCATTCAGGCCAGAAAAGGTAATTACCTCGCTTTCTTTCCGTCATATCGTTTTATGACCGATGTTTATAATTGTTTTATGGAAATGATAGAACAAGTGGGAGTGGCTGAAGAGGTTGAATGTATCCTGCAGTCGCAGTATATGAGTGAAGAAGCGCGGGAGATATTCCTGGAGAATTTTGAAGAAGAGCGAGAGTATAGTCTGATTGGATTCTGTGTGATGGGCGGTATTTTTGCGGAGGGAATAGATCTGGTTGAAGATAAGCTGATCGGTGCCATTATCGTGGGCACCGGGCTGCCGCAGGTATGCTATGAACGTGAAATATTAAAGCAGCATTTTGATAATCAGAATATGCCCGGGTTTGATTTTGCCTATCTTTATCCCGGCATGAATAAAGTGCTGCAGGCAGCAGGCCGGGTAATCCGAACCGATACCGACCGGGGGATGATACTGCTGTTGGATGAACGCTTTACAGGAACCCGTTACCGGGAGGTATTCCCGCGGGAATGGAACGATATCGGTTATTGTAAAATCGATACGGTCAAGGAGTGTATGAAGACTTTCTGGGTGGCTGAATCTACGTAAGTTCTGCTAAAAATACTTCAGAAATGCCTCAATTGCCTTGGTCATCGGAATATGTTCATTATAGGCCAGAACCAGTTCCCGTTCAGGAAGTTGTTCCTCGGTTTCGACGATGAAGAGATCTTTCGTATATTTAAGACAATAATCAGGTATAAAGGCGATACCAAGCCCAATGCGGGCCAGATCGATCAATAAGTCATTACTGCTGAGTTCGATTTCCGGAACCAGGTCCAGCTGATGCTGCTGAAAGAGGTTGTGGAGAAATTCGCTGGTGGTGCTTTGTTTGCTGAGCATCAGCAGAGGGTATTCCAGCAGTTCATGAAAGGTCAGCCTTTTATCTTTCAACTCTTCGAAATCTTTGCTGGCGATAAAGACATCTTTGAAATTGCGGATTTTCTTAACGGAACTTAAGTTTCGCAGATGAGAGTTCGGAAAATTGGTAACGATGATGTCAACCTGTCCGGTTTCCAGCAGATCTACACATCCGATGGAAGTGGCATTGGTCACTTTGATGTGGATGTGCGGAAATGCTTTGTGAAATTTCTCAAGATAAGGCACTAAAAAATAGCGGCAGATGGTGTCGCTGGCACCGATTCGAATCTGCCCTCCGGAATTGGAAGCCTCCATGATTTGAGTTTCGCCGCGTTTGATTAGATTCATGGCTGGTTCGATATGCCGCAGCAGAATTTCCCCTTCGGGGGTCAGCTGGACCTTTTTGGTACTGCGGATGAATAAGGTCTGATCTAGTTTTTTTTCTAATGCTTTGATTGATTGGCTTACAGCAGATTGTGATATAAAAAGTTGTTTAGACGCTTCCGAAAAGCTCAGAGTAGCAGCCACGTGAAAAAACACCTTATATAATTCATAATTAATATCCATCATTAGTTCTCCTTATAAAAGCTATTTTCCATTATATACGCACTCATAGAGAATAGCAAGCTCAATTCACATAGAACAAGACGGAAGTTTATGGTATAATATGAACACTTGGCGAGGTCAAATCGAGCCTAGTGAGAATATATGCCGCGAACTTAGCGAGGTATTAACGAGCTTAGAGAGCAGGTAAAATATGAACACTTGGCGAGGTCAAATCGAGCCTAGTGAGAATATATAAGCAATATTAATATAATGATTATTAATAGGAAGGTATATAATGAAAACA
>Ga0153996_1000750_pt1 | contig 14180 bp, 13 predicted proteins | sample TSNC080MetaG_FD_104728 | JGI IMG/M metagenome (GOLD analysis project Ga0153996, IMG submission 104728) | Attine ant fungus gardens microbial communities from North Carolina, USA - TSNC080 MetaG | ecosystem: Host-associated > Fungi > Mycelium > Unclassified | place: USA: North Carolina, Lumber...
AAGAGCTGGTCCGGGATGATCAGGTGGATTTGGTTTATATCGCCACTCCGCATTCCGAGCATTATCAGAATGCTAAATTGTGTATCGAGTATGGAAAGCCGGTGTTGTGTGAAAAGGCATTTATGGCCAATAGTGCTCAAGCCCGTGAGATTGCGGCTCTTGCTCAGGGAAAAGGGGTTTTTCTGGCAGAGGCGATCTGGACTCGTTATATGCCTTCCCGGAAAATGATCGATGAGATTTTGTTAAGCGGAGAAATTGGTGAAATCGTTTCCCTCAGTGCTAATCTCGGTTATGATATCCATAGCGTGCCGCGGATGATCGATCCGAATCTGGCAGGTGGAGCGCTGCTTGATGTCGGTGTCTATCCTCTTCACTTTGCCAATATGTTTATGGGGGATGAAGTGGTAAAGGTAACCTCGACCTGTACCAAAACCGATACCGGTGTTGATCAGCTCAACTCGATGATTCTGGAGTATTCCGGAAAGCGTATGGCGACCCTGCACAGCGGGATGCTGGCGGCTACCGATCAGTTCGGGATCATCCACGGTACGAATGGATTTCTGGTTGCTAAAAACATCAATAACATCAATGAGATTGAAGTGTATTCGCCAGAGCGAAAACGAAAACGTTCACTTACGGTGCCGGCACAGATCAGCGGCTATGAATATGAACTGGAAGCCTGCCGCAAAGCGATTCAGGCCGGTTGGCTGTCCTGTACCGAAGCACCGCTGGATCAAAGCATCCATATTTTAGAGTTGATGGACACTATGAGGGAGCAGTGGGGTATTCGTTACCCATTTGAATAAAAGCTGTAAAAAGATGCTGCATCGGACCAGGCTCCGTCAGCATACATTCCGGATGCCATTGTACGCCGATGACAAAGGGATGCGATGGCATTTCCAATGCTTCGACGGTGCCGTCAGAAGCGGTAGCTGAGACTTGCAGACCGACGCCTAATTCGTTTACGGTTTGATGGTGATAGCTGTTGGTAAAAACAGAAGCACCCAACATCTGATACAGCAGACTTTCCTGCCGGATCTCAATATTATGAGAGATATCCGACCGATCGGCCGAAGTCTGCATATGATTGAAGGGGGTTCCGGGCTGCAGAGTGATATCCTGATAAATAGTACCGCCGCAGGCGACGTTCAGAACCTGCATGCCGCGGCAGATTGCCAGAACCGGTTTTTTGGTGTTAAAGAGTATCTGCTTGGCCAGATTGATCTGAAACCGATCAAGTTTGAGGTCGACAGAACCAATGCCAAAAGCCGGTTCCTCGTTAAAGAGCAGAGGAGTAATATCGGCTCCGCCGCAGAACAAAAATCCGTCACAGAGTGCAGCATAGTGATTTACAAGCAGGGGTGAATCAGCCAGGGGGATAACCAGCGGAAGACCGCCAAAACGAGTCACGGCTTCAACATACGAAGAGGTGACAAATTGGCGATTCTCGATAAAGCCACAGATGATAATACCGATTTTAGGGTTCATATATGATTCCTTTTTTGATATATTAGAATATAGTGATAAATATGTAAAGGAGAAGGAAAATATGAATCTGATCGATATGCATTGCGATACGATATGGAAGTTTATGACCGGGGAGGAGCCGCAGAATCTCATGCATAACCAATATAGTGTGAGTATCGAAAAGTTAAAAAAAGCCGGTGCGGCGGCACAGTTTTTCGCATGCTTTGTCCATATGAAACAGTTTGATGGTAAAGATAGATACGATCAGGGTTATCAGCACGCAATAAAGATGCTCACCCGGCTGAAACGCGAGGTACAGTGCTATTGGAACGATATTGCAATGGCATATAACTATACCGGTTACCAAAGGAATATGGCAATGGGAAAAATATCGGCCTTTGCAACAATTGAAGAGGGCGGCATCATCGATAATGATATCACCCGGCTTCAAGTACTATATGATGAAGGCGTCCGGCTCCTCACCCTCCTGTGGAATGATGAAAACTGCATGGGCTACCCCAACAGCAAAGATCCCTTGATCATGAACCGCGGCCTGAAACCCTTCGGATATGAAACAATCGAACAGATGGATAATCTGGGCATGATCATCGACGTATCACACCTATCCGACGGCGGTTTCTGGAATGCAGTAGAACACAGCCGAAACCCCATCACAGCCACCCACTCAAACGCCAGAGCCCTGCGGAACCACCCGCGCAACCTAAGCGATGACATGATCCGCGCCCTAGCCGAAACCGGCGGAATCGCAGGCCTAAACTTCTACCAATGGTTCTTAGATAACAGTGGGGATTCCCGCATAGAAGCAATGACTGCACACGTGTTACATATGATTCAGATCGGCGGCGAAGAAGTAGTAGCCATCGGCACCGATTTCGACGGTTTTGATTTCGAAGGAGAAACGGATATACCAGATATCGGTGAAATGTGGCGATTAGCTGCCTCACTAAAAACAGCCGGCGTCACAGAGCGGCAACTCGACAAAATCTGGTCCGGAAATGTACAGAGAATAATCAAAGAAGTACTATAAAGCCGTATTACAATGAAGTCAAAGAAAAAACTAAAAACATAAACGTTTTTTACATAATATTCGTCTTAAACAACGGTGCAAGAAGTTGCCAAACTGATATAAGATATTTGAAATATGCCGGCGTAAAGCATAAAGGGATTGCGTTAAAGTTTCTTAGCGTCTGAAATTTTCGATGAATTTTGAAAAGGGGTGTGTTTGAGCGAAGCGAGTTCGCCCCGTTTCAAAATACGTTCTCATCGAAAAATTCAGACGGTTAGAAACATAGCAATCCTGTCAGCGCAACGAAGGCATATTTCAAATATCTTATATCAGTTTGGCAACTTCCCACATCCACTAAAAAGAAGTCTGCTTCAACTTAAACCCAATACAAAGATTCAAATTGATATCCCGGTATGCTCCTCCCATATACGCTTCACTGAGATACAGCTGCAGCGGCTGGAGGGTATAAGTTTCAGTACCGATCTCAGCAAATGCAGCTTCGCAGTAGGATTCATAATTAACCTCGCCGCGCATGTAGCTGCCGATCGTGTATTCCGTATCTGTGTCAGATACCTCTACATTATCTGGAAAGGCGTAGAGGATGCGATTGTAGAACCAGTTGTATCCAAGGGCCGCAATTTCCGGACAGGTTTCCACTTCGCGCAGATTTTCACCGCTGAAGATTTCTAAGATGACATCATCGGGGAAATCTTCCAGTTTTTTAACCGATAGGTCATATTTATCATTATAAAAGTCCAGATAATATTGTCCCAGATCCTGCGTTCCGTTTTTATATCCCAGTTCGATCAGCTCAGGTGCCAGACTGGTATCGCAGATGTGCCTCTGGGTAATAGCGGTAGTGCTGGCCAATCCGAATAAGGCCTGTATAGCGGTATTTCCGCTGCGCTTGGTCGTGTGTCCCAGAAGGATCGGCGAACCATCGAAGCCATAGGCGTCGGAGGCCGACGACAGGGTGTATTTGCTGTAATTTTCGGTAGCAATTGTAAAAGAATCAGACACATATGAATAGAGATTGTCAGATTCATTAATAATTCGGATTGTCAGAGTTACTTCCTCTCCAGGCTGATAAATACCGCCTAAAATGCGAAAGATATCCTCAGTGGCATTGATGGTAATATCACCGGTATATCCTTCCGGTATGGTATAGACCAGCATATCTTTCTCACGGTCTGAGGATTGATCATGTTTTTCATATGTCACCTTTATACCGGTGGAAGTGGAATCCATTGTAGGTGAGGAGGTATCCCATTTCGAGGGGATACGCTGCAGGCTGGACCAGACATTCCGCAGGAACGGATTTAATGACCGCGCGCTGCGGATAACGGCGTCGTCCAGATAGATAAAGTTGGCGCCATGCACATCCTCAACTATTGAAGCGGCAGCAGCACTTATATTTGCGGTACTGGAAAAAAAGATGCATACAAGCATCGAAAAAGATACAATTATTTTTTTGCGGTTCATATTTATACGTCCCCCTTATTATACTCCCTTATATTATTTTATGTACAAGCTGGGGAAATATTCCTGGAACGCAAAAGAAGACAGGAAATTTTTCCCGTCCTCTCAATTTGGTTTATTTTTTGTCTTTTTCTGCCATCTTCAGTGCGCGTACCATGAGCGGCAGACCGAATAAAGTGATGAATCCTTCAGCATCATGGTGATCGTAAAGATCACCGGTGGTAAAGCTGGCCAGTGATTCACTGTACAGAGAGTAAGGTGAAGTAGTGCCGGCTTTGATGATATTGCCTTTATAGAGCTTGAGTTTAACCTGACCGGTCAGATATTGCTGAGTCGATGTGATAAAAGCCTGAATCGCTTCGCGCAGCGGCGTAAACCACTTTCCTTCATAAACGACCTGGGCCAGTTTATTACCCATATCTAATTTTACTTCATAGGTAGCGCGGTCGAGAATCAATTCCTCTAATTGCTGATGGGCCTCCAGTAAAATGGTTCCGCCGGGAGTTTCATATACACCGCGGGACTTCATTCCAACCACCCGGTTTTCAACGATATCAACGATACCGATGCCGTGTTTTCCGCCCAGCTCGTTCAATTTGGTGATGATTGCAGATACTTTCATCAGCTGGCCGTTTAACGCAGTTGGAACGCCGGCTTCAAAGTCAATGGTGACATATTCCGCTTCATCAGGTGCTTTTTCCGGGCTGACGCTTAAGACTAACAGGTTATCCATGTCCGGTTCATTCCCCGGGTCCTCCAGCTCCAGACCTTCGTGACTGATGTGCCACAGATTACGGTCGCGGCTGTAACTGCTGGAAGGATCAAACGGCAGGTCGATGCCGTGCTGCTGGCAGTATTCGATCTCATCTTCGCGGGACTGCATGGTCCAAACGTCGGTCATCCGCCATGGTGCAATGATCTTGAGATCGGGGGCCAGGGCTTTAACGCCCAGGTCGAAACGGATCTGATCGTTACCCTTTCCGGTAGCGCCGTGGCAGATAGCTGTAGCTCCTTCTTTGCGGGCGACCTCAACCAATTTTTTAGCGATCAGGGGACGAGCCATCGCCGTTCCCAGCAAATATTTATTCTCATATACGGCACCTGCCTGAACACACGGCATTATGTATTCATCACAGAATTCCTCAATGACATTCTCGATGTACAGTTTGGAAGCACCGCTCAGTTTGGCGCGTTCTTCCAGACCGTCCAGTTCGCTGCCCTGTCCGCAGTCTATGCAGCAGCAGATCACCTCATAATCAAAATTTTCTTTCAGCCAGGGGATGATCGCTGTTGTGTCCAATCCGCCTGAATAAGCTAATACAACCTTTTCTTTCATATTATATATACCTCCTGATCGATCTTCATTCTCTCGTAACTATATCAAAAACTATACAACAAATTAGAATGAATAGCAAGTAAAAATACAAAAAAATTGCATAATTATGCATTTTTGATGATTTTTTATCAGGAATTAGAACTTGACAATCGGGTAAACTAGTGTAAAATAAGTATAACTATTCAGGAGTTACAAATAATGAATGCACGTTTAAGGAGATGATGAAATGAAATGTAGTAGTAGCGGTCAACATGGATTCCATCAGACTCTGCCGGTTACAGGCAGTGTTGTTTTTATGCCCAGACGTCCCCGCGGGGTGTATAAAGCATAAAACTCAATACAGACTGTAACAAGATATATAGTTGTGCTTCTAAATTTTAATGAAATTTGAGGAAGAAGAGTATAGCGATATACCTTCTTTCTTTTTTTGTTAAAAAAATACAGATGTGCAGAATCGTATAAGGAGACGTGTAATGGAGACGGATATCAGAGCAACGTTAAAAAATAAGAAACGAATTGTTATTAAAATAGGAACATCGACCATCACTCACCATGAGACGGGGAAAATAGATCTGGAGAAATTGGAGAAATTTGTCCGTATTTTAACTAATCTGCGGAATAAAGGCAAGCAGGTAATTGTGGTTTCTTCCGGAGCCATCGGGATTGGCAGAAACGCTCTGGGATTTGACGAGAGGCCCAAAGATGCTGCGGTGCGGCAGGCTTGTGCAGCGGTTGGCCAGGGCCGGTTGATGATGCTTTACGAAAAATTGTTCGGTGAATACAGCCAGCTGACTGCACAGATTTTACTGACGAAGGAATCGATCACCAATGAAGAGTGTAAAAAAAAGGCCCAGATGGCCTTTGCCCAGCTGCTGAAAATGGATGTCGTCCCGATCGTGAATGAAAACGATGCTATTTCTGTAGATGAAGAGGGATATGGTGTTTTTGGCGATAATGATACGATATCGGCACATGTGGCAGCTCTGGTCAGTGCTGATCTGTTGATTATGATGTCGGATATCGAGGGGCTGTATACCGATGACCCCAGAACCAACCCGAGAGCCCGGTTTGTGCATACGGTCAACCGCATCGACAGCGAATTGGTAAGGATGGGTAAAGGTGCCGGCAGCAAAGTCGGTACCGGCGGTATGAGTACGAAGATCGAAGCGGCTAAACTGGCTACCGGAGCGGGTGTTGACATGGTAATCGCAAACGGCAACAATATCTATGGAATTAATGATATTATTGCCGGGAAAAAGGTCGGCACCTTATTTCTGGCTGAACAAAATCGATACAATGGTGAGAATGAACTGGCCCCGGAAAGAGAACAATTCCGCCGGCAGAGTAAGAGAATAAGAAAGGAAGGAAAGCGTCATGACCTATATGGAACAGTTGGGATGTAGAGCCCGGGAAGCATCGCGCAGCGTGCAGTTTTTAAGCCAGGGAGAAAAGAATGCAGGATTAAAACAGGTAGCGGTGGAATTACGTGCAGAGAGCGGTTATTTACTTTCGGAGAATCAGAAAGATATCATTCGCGAACGGGAAAAAGGGACCAAAGAATCGCTGATCGATCGTCTGTTGTTAACGCCGGAGCGGCTGGAGGGCATGGCTTCCGGGTTAGAGGATATTGCAGAGCTGGATGATCCGGTGGGAGAGGTTCTCACTATGAAGACCCGGCCCAATGGCTTGCAGATCGGTCAGAAACGGGTACCGCTGGGAGTGATCGGGGTGATCTATGAGTCCCGTCCCAACGTGACGGTGGACGTCTTCGGTCTGTGTCTGAAGACGGGAAATGTAGCTGTCTTAAGAGGCGGCTCTGACGCTGTATATTCCAATCAGGCAATTGTTAAGGTGATACAAAACGGTTTGAAAAAAGCCAGGATAACAGAAGATTCAGCTATTTTCGTGGAAAATACCGATCGGGCGGTGGTGAATGAAATGATGCGTTTAAACCGGTATATAGATGTACTGATTCCCCGCGGGGGCGCGGGTCTGATCGCTTCGGTAATGGCTAATAGCACGGTGCCCGTGATTGAGACCGGTACCGGGAATTGTCATATTTACGTGGACGCTTCGGCTGATATCGATATGGCTCTGAACATTATCGAGAATGCCAAGACTCAGAGAATGGGAGTGTGTAATGCCTGTGAATCGCTGGTGATTCACCGTGATATTATAGAAGATATCCTGCCGCTGCTGTATGACAGGTTGAATAATCATAATGTGGAGATCCGCGGTGATGAGACAGCCGTCCTGCAGGAAGGAGTTGTACCGGCTGATGAAGCGGATTGGGGTACTGAGTACCTGGACGCGGTTATTTCACTAAAGACGGTTGACTCGATAGAGAATGCAATATTGCATATCAATAAATATAATACCAGGCACTCTGAAGCGATCATTACCAATAACTATGCGAACGCTCTGAAATTTCAGAATGAAATCGATGCAGCAGCGGTTTATGTAAATGCATCCACAAGATTTACCGACGGATTTGAATTCGGCTTCGGTGCCGAAATCGGTATTAGTACGCAGAAGCTGCACGCCCGCGGTCCGATGGGCTTGAACGCGCTGACGACAACCAAATATATTATATTCGGCAGCGGGCAGATACGGTAACGGTTACTAATCAGCCATGCCGGTTGGAATCCGCTTCGGTGCTTCTCGCTGCGGCTTGGCACATGGCTGAATGTCAACCGGTTAAATAATAAAAAAAGTAAATAATGCTTGAATAATATTCAGCACTAATGTATAATTATGCATATACTATAATTATACCTGTATAAACTACCGATGTGAGAAAGAGGAGATTATCATGATAAACGTAGGAATCATCGGTTCTACCGGATATGCTGGAGGAGAACTTGTAAGAATATTGATGCGGCATAACGAAGTAAACATTAAATGGTACGGTTCGCGCAGCTATATCGATCAGAATTATGCCGATGTATATCGGAATATGTTTGAGATTGTCGATGCGGTCTGCATGGATGACAATATGGCTGAACTGGCCGCCCAGGTCGATGTGATATTTACGGCTGCACCGCAGGGGTTATGCGCTTCATTGGTAAATGAGGAGATTCTTTCCGACGTGAAAATCATCGATCTGAGTGCCGATTTTCGAATGAAAGATGTCAATATTTACGAAGCGTGGTATGGAATCAAACACCAGAGTCCGCAGTTTATCGATGAAGCGGTATATGGTCTGTGTGAAATCAACCGGGAGAAAATAAGAAAAGCACGTCTGATCGCCAACCCCGGATGCTATACAACATGTTCTATACTGGCTGTTTATCCGCTGGCGAAAGAAGGGCTGATCGATATGAGTACGCTGATCATTGATGCCAAATCCGGTACATCCGGTGCGGGCAGGGGGGCCAAGGTGGATAATCTCTTCTGCGAGGTCAATGAAAATATGAAGGCATACGGTGTGGCCGGGCACCGCCACACTCCTGAGATCGAGGAACAGCTGGGACTGGCAGCGGGCGAAAAGGTGGTGGTGAGCTTTACACCTCACTTAGTGCCGATGAACCGCGGCATTTTGGTAACTGCTTATGCATCATTGCAGTCTGATGTGAGTTATCAGGAGGTCAAAGCGGTATATGATAATTATTATGGAAATGAAACGCTGATCCGGGTTTTGAACGAAGGTATCTGTCCGGAAACCAAATGGGTAGAGGGCAGTAATTATGTCGATATTAATTTTAAAATTGACCCGCGGACCAACCGTATTGTCATAATGGGTGCTTTGGATAATCTGGTCAAAGGGGCAGCCGGTCAGGCAGTTCAGAATATGAATCTGCTGTTTGGGCTGAAAGAAACCGAAGGACTGGAACTGATCCCGATGTTTCCGTAAATTAATGAAGAAAAGAGAGCAGGTGTGAGCCGATGATCAGAGTAATGACAATCGAAGATTACGATCAGGTATACGATTTATGGACCAGGATACGCGGATTTGCACTCCGAAGCATCGATGATTCCTATGAAGGGGTAGAACGATTCCTGCGTCGTAATCCCACTACCAGTGTTGTGGCGGTGGAAGACGGCAGGATCGTCGGCAGCATTCTGTGCGGCAATGACGGGCGAAGGGGCTGTTTCTACCACGTCTGTGTGGATGAGTGCTACCGACGAAAGGGGATTGGCCGGAAGATGGTGGTTATGGCGATGGAAGCGCTGAAAGATGAAAAGGTAAACAAAGTATGTCTGATTGCTTTTACCCGCAACGACATCGGTAATGCTTTCTGGAATACCATCGGCTGGACGAAACGTCAGGATCTCAATTATTATGATTTTATCTTAAATCAAGAAAATATAACCGCATTTAATGAGCAGTAGGAGGTAGTGTATATGAAGAGATTAAACGGCGGGGTGACCGCGGCAAAGGGATTTGAAGCTGCGGCTGCAGCCGCTGGAATAAAATATCAGGATCGGACCGACATGGCGCTGATCTATAGTCAGGTGCCGTGTGAAGCGGCCGGCACATTTACTAAAAATGTAGTCAAAGCAGCACCGGTCAAATGGGATCAGGAAGTGATAAAGAGCGGCAAAAAGGTTCAGGCGGTAATCGTTAATTCGGGCATCGCTAACGCGTGTACCGGCAGTGAAGGGGATGATTATTACCGGCAGACCGCTGAAGCGGTGTCCGAATATCTGGGAGCAGCAGCGGACGGCGTCCTTCTCGGTTCCACCGGTGTCATCGGGATGCAGCTTCCGGTCGACCGGATTAAATCTGGGGTCGGGATGCTGGCAGAGCGGAAAAACAGCAGCCGGGAAAATGGTACTGCCGCTGCGAAAGCGATTATGACAACCGATACCTGTGAAAAGGAAATTGCCGTTGCTTTTGAAGTCGATGGCGTGACCGTGACCGTCGGCGGTATGGCGAAGGGGTCGGGGATGATCCATCCGGATATGTGTACGATGTTAAGCTTCATTACTACCGATGCAGTGATCGCAAAAGAAACACTGCAGCAAGCATTAAGTGCAGATGTGGAAGATACTTATAATATGATATCGGTGGATGGTGATACTTCTACCAACGATACGGTATTGCTGCTGGCCAATGGCGCGGCCGGCAATGCAGAAATCAAAGCCGGAACTGTAAATTATCAGCAGTTTGCCCAAGCGCTTCACATCATCAACGAATATCTGGCTAAGAAAATGGCCGGTGACGGCGAAGGTGCCACCGCTTTATTTGAAGCGAAAGTAATCGGTGCCGCCAGCAAGGAAGATGCGGCAGTAATCGCCAAGTCGATCGTTTGCTCAAATCTGGTTAAAACGGCTATCGCCGGTCATGATGCCAATTGGGGAAGGATTCTGTGTGCGATGGGATATTCCGGTGCGAAGTTTGATCCCGAGAAGGTAGATTTATCCTTTGAGAGCAAAGCCGGTAAAATCATGATCATGGTCGATGGAACCGCTGCTGATTACAGCGAGGAAAAGGCCACAGAAGTTTTGTCGCAGGAAGAGGTTACAGCGATTGCCGATCTGAAAGAAGGCACTGCCGGGGCAACAGCGTGGGGCTGTGATCTGACCCATGGATACATTGACATTAATGCGGATTATAGGAGTTAAAGATATGATATATCAGTCGGAAAATATAAAATCAAAAAATATGCAGACCTTTCTCGAGAAGGCGGAAGTGCTGATCGAGGCGCTGCCGTATATTCAGCGGTTTAACCGCCGGGTCATTGTGGTCAAATACGGCGGCAGTGCGATGCTGGACGACGAGTTGAAAAAACAGGTCATTCAGGATGTGACCCTGCTTAAGCTGGTGGGATTTAAGCCGATCATTGTCCATGGCGGCGGAAAAGAAATCAGCCGCTGGCTGGAGAAGGTCGATTTAGAACCGAAATTTGTGGGCGGTCTGCGGGTAACTGATGCAGAAACCATGGAAGTGGCTGAGATGGTTCTGAACAAAGTCAATAAAAGCCTGGTTCAGATGGTAGAGAGCCTTGGGGTAAGAGCCATCGGGATCAGCGGTAAAGACGGCGGTCTGCTGCGGGTTGAGAAAAAACAAACCGGAGGTGAAGATATCGGTTATGTCGGAGAAGTTACCGAGGTCAATGCCGATATTCTATATGATCTGCTGGAGAAGGATTTCCTGCCGATTATCTGTCCCGTCGGAATGGATGATAAATGTGAAACCTACAATATTAACGCGGACGATGTGGCAAGTGCCATAGCCAAAGCTATGAAAGTGGAGAAATTAGCATTTTTGACCGATATTGAAGGGGTATATCAGGAAGCGGATGATCCGACCACACTGATATCCGAAATGACGGTGGAAGAGGCAAACCAGTTGATAGATAACGGCAATATCAGCGGCGGGATGCTGCCGAAAATTAAGAACTGCATCGATGCGATTGAAAGCGGTGTATCCCGGGTGCATATATTGGACGGACGAATTCCGCACTGTGTTCTGCTTGAAATTTTTACCAATAAAGGAATTGGAACTGCTATTTTACATGACACGGAAAGCAGGTATTATCATGGAGAATAAACATATTCAGGAAACCGAACAGGCGGTACTCCACACTTATAATAAGGCTCCTATCGTATGGGAACGGGGAGAAGGAGCCTATATATATGATACCGAAGGGAATAAATATCTTGATTTCTCAGCCGGAATTGCGGTATCAGCTTTGGGATACGGACATAAAGAATTAAATGCTGCGGTCAAAGAGCAGATCGATAAACTGTGGCATACTTCTAATTTATATTACAATGAGATCTGTGGAAAAGCCGCCGCTGCATTAGCAAAAGCCGCCGGTATGGATAAGGTGTTTTTCTGTAACAGCGGGACTGAAGCCAATGAAGGGTGTTTGAAGGCAGCGCGTAAGTATGCCTATTCGAAAGGCAGCGGACGTTATGAATTCATCGCCATGAAGAATTCTTTCCACGGCCGCAGCATGGGGGCTTTATCGGTAACCGGGCAGGAAGCTTACCGGACGCCGTTCGAACCGCTGGTGCCGGGGGTTGCGTTTGCTGAACTGAATGACTTAAATAGCGTTGAGAATCTGATCACGGACAAAACCTGTGCGGTTATTCTCGAGCCGTTGCAGGGTGAGGGGGGAATCAATGCAGCAGCACCGGAATTTTTAACCGGAGTTCGGAAATTATGCGATCAACATGACATCCTGATGATCTATGATGAGATTCAATGCGGCATGGGACGGACCGGCAGCATGTTTTTGTGGCAGCAGACGGGTATCAGACCGGATATCATGGCGATGGCCAAAGGGATTGGCAGCGGTATGCCGGTGGGAGCATTTGCCATGACCGATGCGGTAGCAGAGCATTCGCTAAAGCCGGGAGACCACGGTACGACATACGGTGGTAATCCGCTGGTGTGCGCAGCAGTCAGCAAAACGCTGGAGATTTATGAAAAGGAAAACATGCTCGAGCATGTTAAAGAAATTGGAGAATATCTGACGGCCGGTCTGGATGCGCTGACCGCAGAATTTGACTGGGTGCTGGAACGCCGTGGAATGGGATTGATCCAGGGGCTGGTCATTACCAAAGTGCCGGGTGAAGTGATCGGTAAAGCCAGAGATGAGGGACTGCTTATCATTAGCGCCGGCAGCAATTTGCTGCGGCTGGTGCCGCCGCTGATCATCACCAAAGAGCAAGTCGATGAAATGCTGATAAAGCTTAAAAAAGCACTTTTGTAAGAAAGAATAGAACCCAATCAATTGGACATACTGACTATTAGAAATTTTTTAGAAAGTTCTAGGAGGTAGACCAATGATTGGGTTTATTATTGCAATTATTTCCGGTGCGCTGATGAGTATTCAGGGGGTATTTAACACTCAGGTTACCAAGACTACCGGTGAGTGGGTCAGTAATTCATGGGTACAGCTGAGTGCATTCATTGTATGTATCGGGGTATGGTTTTTTACCGGCCGCGACAGCTTTGGCACAATTGCAAAGGTTGAGCCGAAATATATGCTGCTGGGCGGTGTTATCGGAGCCGGTATTACCTGGACGGTAATTAAGAGTATGTCTGCGCTGGGACCGGCCAGAGCTGCGCTGCTGATCGTCTTTTCCCAGCTTGTAGTGGCTTACCTGATCGAACTGATCGGTTTATTTGGTGTTGATAAGCAGCCGCTGGATTGGCGTAAAATCGGGGGGATGGTTTTGGCGCTGGTGGGTGTAACTATTTTCCAGTGGGAGTAAATTTGAGTTGTATTTTACTTTAAAATTCGTTACAATGAATTTGTCTAGGCATAAGGGGTATTTATAGTTCCGATGAACTGTATAGGAGGAAATTATGCATCAGACAAAAGGGAAGATTTGGTGTTATTTATTTGTGATATGTATAGTGCTGCTTTTAGGTGCCTGCGGAAAAAGTGAAGCGGTGCCCCTCGATGAGGCCTTGCTGGCTGAGCAGGAAGCGGCGGAGAAGGAAACGGTCGATAGTACCGGAGGAATCGTTGTGTATGTCTGCGGTGAAGTAAATGCTCCGGGAGTGTACGAGCTGCCGGATGGCAGCAGGCTATATCAGGCGGTTGAGGCGGCAGGCGGAATGAATGATACCGCTGCCGGTACATATTTGAATCAGGCGGAAACACTGACTGACGGACAGAGTATATATGTGCCGTCAGCTGAAGAAGCGGCAGAATGGCAGAATGGGGCCGGTGGCATGCCGGGAGCCGGAAATGCTGACAGTACAAAGGTAAATATCAATACAGCGGCGGCGGATGAGCTGATGACCCTATCCGGTATTGGTGAGGCCAAAGCGCGTAGTATCATCGAATATCGTGAAACCAACGGCAGGTTTCAGCAGATTGAAGATATTAAGAATATCCCCGGAATTAAGGATGGGGTGTTCGAAAAAATCAGAGACCAGATTACAGTATAGTATAGTGCAGGAGA
>Ga0153996_1000751_pt1 | contig 14167 bp, 19 predicted proteins | sample TSNC080MetaG_FD_104728 | JGI IMG/M metagenome (GOLD analysis project Ga0153996, IMG submission 104728) | Attine ant fungus gardens microbial communities from North Carolina, USA - TSNC080 MetaG | ecosystem: Host-associated > Fungi > Mycelium > Unclassified | place: USA: North Carolina, Lumber...
AAAAAGGCGCCTCGAAGATTTACATTATGACGCACAAATACAGGATGGAGTCAAGGCGGCTCACTTGGAATCCCAACTACAAGGGGGTTGATAACTGGCAATTAGCCTTGAAACAGAAGAGAGAATTAGAGAGCAAGGAGGGTTGCAAACTGAATTTTAAGGAGAAATTTATCGCCGGCTTGTGCAGCTTCGACCATATCGACGATTGCGTTGACGCATGGCATAACGGGGCCGGAGAAGGTATGACGCTCACAAAATACCTCGGTTTAACTAACAAAGAATATGAGGTAATGCTTCAAACCGGAGGCAATGAAGCTTTTGAAAAGCTGCTCCTCACCCAACAGAAACGGCAGCGGTTTCGGATTTACCAGTTGGAATTTACGTCCGATATCCAGACAAGACCGTTTGCGTTCCAAGGGATAAGCGCTTTACACAAAGCCGGCTATGAGCAGCCACCGGCGTCCGAGTACCGACTGGTCTCGGATTCCGAGCTTTTATGCGGTGCGGAGTTGCCGGCAGGAGACATCCTGGAACAGATTTTCATCCGGTATAACGACGATATGCCCGATGATTACCACGGGCGCAGCGTTTCGCCATCGGATGTGATCGAGCTGTATGATGATGAACGGCGGCAGTATTTCTACTGTGATTCTGCGGGCTTCGCTGAAGTGAAGTTTTCCCCTATGCTGGCTCTGCCAATGAAGGCGCAGGCATAGAAAACTGCCATATATTTTAAGAAAGGCTCGGTGCGGGGATTTGCCCTGCACCGGGCTATTTTTATGGAAAGGGTTGATTTATATGAATAAGGATTTTTATTTGACAGGTAAATACCAAAACAAGGCCTGCCGGATTGAGGCACAATGTTACCCCAAGACGCCAAGTATACGGGTAGCGCTTAGGGCGGCTAACGGATCGGTTATCCCGATCACGCAAAACCTCGGTTCCATCATGCCGCTGTACCGCTGCGTATTAGCGGACGGTCTTATCGGACCCGGTAACGAAGCAACTATGGAATACTTTGAAAATAATGATCTCGGCTACATTGTCGATTACAAATGGTTTGACTACGACGTATTCACCGGACAACCCCGGCGCCTTGCCGTGGTGTTTCAATTCAATCCGAAGCGTTTAAGGGAGCTTGACCCAATGGGCTGCAAGCAGTATGAGAAGCGCAACGCAAAACTGCTGCGCCGTCTGAATGAAGCACGGAAAGTCCGAAAGGCCGGTTGAATTTCATGGGTAACGACAAATTTATATTTTTGAAAGGAGATCTGAAAAATGGGAGTATTTTCTGAAATGGATTGGGATTTAAGGAATCAAGAGGATAACTGTGAACAAGATGGAGTCAGCCCGTTTACGCTTAACGAAAATGCGGCTGCGGCGCCCTCTCCCACTGCCGTCAAGGAGACTTTTGACGATGATGACAAACAGCAGGCCGAGGCGGATTCGGCACAGGCCGCGCTCTCCATATTAAACGGAGAGGAACCCCCGTCCGAAACTGAAGCGGGCGCCGTTGCGGAGACGCCAGACGTTTCCGAGGATCAGAAGAGAAAAGAGCACGAAGAGAAGGAAGCGCAGCGCAAAGCCGAATGGGATGAGAAACAGGCGGCAAAAAAAGCGGCCCTGGACCAGGCTATGCAAGAAACGCTCGCCCTGTCAGACGACGCCGTAATGGATGCCTCCGTCAAAAGGCTCGGTCTTGACGCAGAACGTCTGACACGGCGCAATATGAAGATGTGTGTGACCGAGCATATCCAGACCCTTTGTTTGGATAACCCGGAATTTGCCCGGAAAGCCATGCACCCCCGCAAAAGCATGATGAATTGTTTTAAGTACATCAACCGCCATGCGTTTGAGTTCATCAAACAGGAGATGGAAGACAACGATGAAAAACCGGTAGGTAATTATGCCATGGGCGATGACGTTCCTGACGACCTTTGTTATCAGTGGGCCGAGGACTATTTTAACGATCCGGACGCAAAAGAGGACCAGGAGAAGGAAGAAACCTTTGTTCCCAAGCCTTATTACGGTAAATCCTCTTCTAAAAAGAAAAAGGAACCCGCTAAGAAAAAGGAACCTGTCAAGAAAAAGGAAGCCACTATACCTGCGGCGGAACCTGCTCCTGCTGAACAGATGCAATTACAGTTGGGAGCGTGACCGGTATGGGACTAAGCAAACGGGAGTGTTACAAGTACGCCGATCCCGGGCTGACAATTAACAGGAACAGCGGCCTGCTCTGTATAGAGCAGGTCAAGTATATCGTCCGCACGGCTCTGAAAAACATTGCCGGCCGGCGTATCCTGATCTTGTATTTCTACAGCCGGGAAAAGGCGCTGAATGGGTACTGTAAACCGGACTATACGCTTTTTCAGGTCACAGACGACTATATCACGCTGGAGCAATTCGAGGACGGCACAAACAAGTGGCGTACAGCCAGCCTCTATAACCTTATCGGATGGCGCTTTATTGATAAGTGCGGTTTTTTCACGGTAAAGGATGAGCGGCGCATCACAAAGTATTGCAATCACCCCCAACGTACCGGCCTTTCCGCTCTGAACGGCTTGCAGGATTCCATTATGAAAGACCGTATGAACAAGCGGATAAAAGCACGGGATCGCAAAATCCTGAAACGGATGGAGACAATTTCCCCTGTGCCGCGGGACTTCAAGGGGTGGATACACCGGGAGGTACTTCCTGCTTATATCTTTTATGAGTACCACCGGAGCAAAAAGCCGATGTCCGGCTACTGCACCGCCTGCCGGCACGATGTTCTGGTGAGCGGCGCCAAACACAATAAACCGGGCGAATGCCCGCGCTGCAAAAGAACCGTCACGTTCAAAGCGACCGGCATATCCAAACGTGTTTGGGACCGGGCCACTGTCCAGATCCTTCAGAAAGCAGGGGAAAACGAACTGCTGCTGCGGATATTCAAGGTTAGCAAACTGTACCGAGACGGTCATGAAACTGACTTGAATATCTGGGAAAACGCGCGGATTTACGCCAGTTGGAACGATGATAAGCGTTTTGCGGTGGAGCCTTACTATTACTCTTACAATAAAGGCATTTTGACCCACTGGCAAAAAGGAGACCGCCCGAAGTTTTCAAATTATCAGTACAATTTTGAATGCGACGTCTGCGGGAAGCTGTATTGCCGAAACCTTGGCAAAACGCTTGCAGGCACTCCATGGCAATACAGCCAGTTGGAGCAGTTTTACAGCATTATAGACAGCGAGCCTATGGAGGTCATTCCATACCTCCGGGCTTATGCGCAGTATCCGATGATTGAGTATCTGGTGAAGCTTGAGCTTGGCAATCTCACGACCAATGTGGTGTATCGCAGTTACTTCGACTCCAAAACCATCAATGTTCATGGGAAAAACATCAAAGAGGTCTTAAAGGTTAATACGGAGGATATCAAACATCTTCAAAGCGTCAATGCCGATATCAAGCAACTAAACCGTTTGCAAGATTTTCGGGCGCGTGAAGGCCGGTTTGAAAAAGAACTCTATCAGTGGTGTCTTGACAATGATGTGTCTTATCACGAAGTTGAACGGCCACTAAAGTACACGACCGGCCGAAAGCTGCTGCGGTACATTGATGAACAGGACGCCCGGGACAAACTGGAAACAGATCAATCCGGCAGGCGGCATTATGGGAAAGTCACCGATATTTTGCGGGACTATAACGATTACTTCCGCAACGGTGAAGAATTATCCTATGACTTCTCCGACAGTTTTGTACTGTTTCCTCGTCATCTGAAGGATGCTCATGACCTGGCGGATAACCTCGTGGAAATGCGCAGACGGAAAGCGCGTGAGCGTGAGGAAAAACGAAGGAAAAAAGAGGCCACGCCGAAAATCGCCGCACTTTACAAGTCCCTGTTAAGGAAGTTCCGGTTTACGCAGGATGGCTTAACCGTCATCCCTCCAAAATCCGCGGAGGACATTGTATTTGAAGGCCATGCTTTACATCATTGCGTAGGCGGACGGTACAGCTCTCATGCAAACGGAAGCTGTGTCATACTCTTTATCCGCAAAAAAGACAGTGTTGCCGAACCTTTCTGTACGATGGAAATATCCAACGGCAGAGTCGTTCAGGTGCGCGGCTATGATAACAAAGAGCCCACGCCGGAGGTAAAAAAGTTTGTTTCCCTTTGGGAACAGCAAAAGCTAAACGTCGGCAGCGGACAAAAAGCTGCGTAAACATACAAGGAGGTTTATTCATGGAATTTACTAAAAATGAGTTTCAGGCATTCCGCAAGGATTTTGATCAGGCCTTGCTCCCGGTTGCGGAGAAATATTCTCTGACCATCAAGGCCGGCAGCATCAGTTATCAGGATGACACATTTTCTATGAAGGTTGAATGCGCCAAAACGGACGCTGGCAATCTTGAGCAAAAGGAATTCGAAAAATATTGCTTGCTGTACGAACTTTCCCCGGACGATTATATGAGGGAATTTGTTTTCAATGGCGAACGGTACACGCTTGCTGGCTTGGCTGTGAGCAGCCCTAAATATCCTTGCATTTGCCTTAATATCGGTAATGGCAAGCGGTATAAGCTGACTGAGGATGCCGTCAAAAAAGCGTTCAAGCAGTTACAGGAATAAAAACAAAGGAGTGATTGTATGAAACGAATTGCCATAATTGAGGATGGATTTGCCCGCGGTACACAAGTTTTTGCCGAAGATCCGGCCATTCTCAATAGTAATCTGGACTGGGAGGACAATTTCTACGATTTGAAATATCCCTGTCATTACGAAGGTATTTTTGAAGGGGATAGCGAGGAAGAAATACGAAACAAGGTTGCCGAGCGTATGGGGGTTCACCCTGGGGTGATTACCCTGATTGAGTTTGAGCGTCATGAGCCGGAGGTACTTATATGAGCGACATATTAAGGGTGCATTGCCCGGTATTGCTGCCTAAGCTGTTGAACCGCTACAACGATACCATCTGCAAAACGCTGCCGGAGGGGATTCCATCGCTGATGGACTTTCTCACCACGCACGGCCACGATGGTTCTGATCTGCTGATGGGCGGTCAAAGCCTTGATTCCGAGGTGGCGGAATATGAGCGGCTTTTAAAGGATAAAGGAATCGCGGCGCCAACGCCTGATGAGTTCTGGAGGAATTCATTCTGCGAGGAGGCTATCGGAATGGCTTCCGATATGGTCACCGATGGGTTTTTGAAGTACAAGAAGCAAAAGATTTCTCAGGGGCCGAAGAAAGTGTTTGAGGATTCTTATTACAACAATATCGCAGCCAATATCGCATATTTCTTTGAAGAATTGGAAAATCAGGCGTATCTGATTGGCGGAGAAGACCTGGTGTATCTCCTCGACTTCTCGCTCAGGGATGATTTCTTTGAGAAGATCATGAAGTATGCGTCTGAACGCGCCGCCTTCAACGTCAGTGATGTATCAGCCACAAGCGATGAAATTGTAGTCTACTGCCTTACCCGCCTTTACAATGAGCGGAATGCGGTAATGACGACGGCGAAAACGGGTGAAGCGGCATGACAAACAATGTGGCCTCATACCCTATCCCTACCGTTTGCTCTTATTGCGGTTCGCCGGTCGTTTTCGGCTCCAATGCTGAAATCTACGGCAAGGTGTATGGAAACGGAATGTGTTACAGGTGCGTCGATAAAGTGTGTGATTCTTATGTCGGCGTTCACGATGGCACACGGATTCCTCTCGGCAGGCTTGCCAACAGGGAACTCCGCGAGCTGAAGATGAAATGTCATGCCCTGTTTGACCCGGTTTGGAAAGGCAATAAACGGATCAACCGCGAACAGGCCTACGGCAGGCTGGCAAACATACTCGGCATTCCGCCCGATGCGTGTCATTTTGGCTGGTTCGACAAGGATACGCTCCTTTGTTGTCTGGAGATTATGCGCAACGAGAAATGGTATGTCGGTGTGAGCTGGCGATAATTTCGGAAAGGAAGAATGGAAAAATGGGTAAAGCAATCATTTACAACGGGCATCCCGTCGGAGTCCGGGTAAGCTGCTATCAGTCGCCGCCCAACCTCTGTGTTAGCCTTATCGACGATTACGATGGCGAACCGGTCGCAGGCATAACGGCGAATTTCGATATTGACATGCCGCCGTACTGCTCCGCTGTCAAGAATTACTCCGAGAACGAGGGTATGCTGTTGTTCCTGCTTGAAAACGGGTTCGGCATCCCTACGGGCCAGGGCATTGAAAGCGGATATGTCACCCTGCCAGTTTTCAGGTTTGATAAAGAGATGCTGCGGGAATTGGACCCTGCCGGCTGCGCTTTTTATGAAAGAATGCGCACACAGAAAGCTTCTTAGCTGAGCAGAAGAATTAAAACCGGACACCGGCCTATTGCCGCTGTCAACATGAGTAAAAGGGAGTCTTCGGGCTCCCTTTTTATATTTTAATAAGGAGGAACAACTGTATGAAAGCAACAGGAATTGTAAGAAGAATCGACGATTTGGGGAGAGTGGTTCTCCCAAAGGAAGTCAGGAGAGCCATGGGGCTTCGGGAAGGCGATCCTATGGAGATATTCGTTGAGGGACGCAAAGTGATTCTTGAGAAATATTGCCCTTTAGGGCAATACGCCGAGCAAGCCCACGAATATGTCAGATCCTTTCAAGGTGTTATGCAGCGGCATGTTTTTATAACCGACACCGAAAAGGTCATGGCGTCTGTGTTGCATACTTTTTCCGACGCTCCGCTGAGTGATGAGCTGATGAAGGCGATCCGCAATAAAACGGACGTCGAAAATATTCCGCTTCAGACCGGGGATACGGGCGCTGTCGCGGAATATGCGGCAATCATCAGGGACGGCAGCCGTGACAGCCTCGGTGATGGCATTGGCGCGGTTGTACTGGTACAGGGTGAATCCCCTATAGATGATGCGATAAAAACTCAAATGAAGATAGCCGCCGATTTTCTCGGCCGGCTTGCGAGCACAGACTAAGGACATTTTTTTGAAAATAGAAAGAAGGTAAATTTATATGAGTCAAGGAGTTAAGTTAATTCATCAATTAAAAATACAAGCGGTAATTGATGAAATAAGCGATAGCGACACAGTGTTTTATCGCCACGGGGTATGGAATCCTTACAAACTTACGGATACAAAAGCCGTAATTGAGTCAATCAAAAAAAGCGGCTATGGGGCAGATTTACACCTTGATGAGAAAACCGGCATTTATTATGTGAGCGTTCCGGCAGACTGCGATATGTGGTAATAGCCGCCGATTTAAAGAAAGGATACCGGAATGAAGAATTTTGTGGTAATGTATTCGCCCTTCAACGAAAGTCTGCTTGCAGATTACGAGCAGATACAGGGTAACACAGCGATAGAAGCTGCAAGGAAGTTCGTTGAAAGCAGATATACCAATGTGAAAAGAAGCGGCGGCAGAGACGTAAACCTATGCCTGATCGAGGGCGATTATGACAAAGCCGCAAACATGATCCGCTATAGAGGACGGCGCCAATGGTACAAATGTACGAATTAATGAGATTTGAGAGGGAGGTTTTTTAGATGAAACAATTAGGAAACTTAGCCATCGTCTGTGCCCTTCGGCGCGACACGCTGTTGCAGGTGCTCGACGGCACTGTGACCGTCCATGTTGGGCGCGGTCCCGACCGGACTGTTTTATGCGCCGACTGGAACGATGACGCGAAAATCATGCAGAACATTCTTGAACTGAACCATGGCCGGTTTAGGGAAGACAATACGTAAAAAGGAGTAGCGGCAGCATGAAAAAGATGACTATTTCAAAATGCCCTAAGTGCGAGAGCGGCTGTCTTATGTACAAGCCCGATGGCTCTATCCTCTGCACGGTCTGCATGACAAAAATGGATAAGGAGGGTAAGCCATGTGCCAGTTCCCCGGTGAAAAAGTCCGCGGATTGACTAATGTGACGTTGGTATCCAACAAAAAATTCACCTATGCCGGACAAACCTTCCGTCCGTATGACTCATTCACGGAAAATGAGACCTATGAGGCCGTCAGCGAACACCTTTACCCTATCGGGATTATCCCGGAGGGAAAGTGGAGCTATGAAAAGTTCTATATGGCTGCCGGCGATGCCGGACAAAACAGTGACATTTTTGTTTGCGGCGGCGTTCTCGTAGTTCCCTGCGAAAGCGGGCTTTACGCCTACCGGAGAGGTGGGATTGCCGCTCAAAGCGACTTGAAAAAGAGCGCCTGATGAAAAAGGAGTGTGATTTGCGTGAAGCTTGATAATGCTGACCATTACGACGACTTTGGCGATGAACTGATTTTTTGGGTAGAAATATCCGATCTGCCGCAGGACATACAGGATGAGGCAAGACGGATTGACAAGAAAGAATACAATCCCGGCTGCTTTGGAATGTGTGTCTGCTATGAAGCAGAAACGAAAAACTTCTGCCTGTCTCCGGACAAAGAAAATACCAATGTTTACTATGTCAACAGCAATGGCGACAGAGTATGGTTTAAGGCTGAAATGACTGAGGATTTCATAAACGAGATCTTTGCAGCGTGTAAAAAAGAACTGTTAAAAAGGAGGTAGTTTTATGTACCAATTACCAAGCGTCCGTGTCCGTGAGCTGACCGATCAGCTCAACCGATACCGGCACGAATACTATAACTTTGATGCGCCGTCCGTTTCCGATGAGGTCTATAACCGGCTATTTGATGAACTGGAACGGCTGGAACAGGAAACCGGGTGCAGGATGAGCAATTCGCCCACGCAGACGGTCGGGTATACGGTTGTGAGCAGTCTTACAAAAACACAGCACGATATTCCACTGCTTTCGCTGGAGAAGAAAAAGAATATACCTGACCTGATCCGGTTCATCGGCAGTCAGCCGGTATTGCTGATGCTGAAGCTTGATGGGCTGACGGTGAAGCTTGAATACGAAGACGGCAGGCTGCTTAGAGCATCCACCCGCGGCGACGGGGATGAAGGTGAGGTTATCACCCACAACGCCCCCGCCATTTCGGGCATTCCCATTGAGATTCCATATAAACAAAGGCTGGTTGTGAGCGGAGAAACCTATATTCCTAAAGCTGTATTTGAGCAGTTGAAGGATGTTCTCCGCGACAGCACGGGCAAGCCGTACAAAAATGCGCGAAACATGGCGGCTGGTTCGGTCCGTAATTATGACGCAGAAGCCTGCGCCAAACGCGGCCTTCATTTTACGCCGTTCAGCGTTTTAGAGGGTTTGGATGAGGATCAGATCCTTGCTAACAGCAAGATGGCAAAATTAAATCACCTGCTGGAGCTTGGGTTTTCAAAATGCCAATTCCTATTCCTTCAGAATTCATCTGAGGCTCTGATAGCGGATTGCATTGAGGAGTTAAAAATGCTGGCGGATGAGGAAGACACACCGATTGACGGTATCGTTGTCACCTATAACGACATTGCTTTTTCTCGCGCCTGCGGACGTACCGGGCATCATTACAAGGACGGACTGGCGTTCAAATTCGAGGACGACCTGTATGAAACAAGGCTTCAGTATATCGAATGGACGCCGACCCGCTCCGATGAAATTTCACCCGTGGCGGTGTTTGATACAGTAGAGATCGACGGCTGCGAGGTGTCCCGAGCCAGTCTGCACAACCTGACCTTTATCAAGGAACTGGAACTGATGCCGGGCTGCCGGATACTCGTCAGCAAGCGCAACATGATTATCCCGCATGTGGAGGAAAACCTGGAGCGAGGTCTTTTTACTATCGTTGTGGATTATGGAAAGGTTCCGCCCCAGTTCCGTGAGCATTGGATGGACAATATGCGGATCTGCGAAAACACATGTCGGAACAACGAGTGCGACGGTGACGACAGCACAAAGCAGGACCCGGATAAACGGTGCTGCTCGCTCTGTGTCAAGGAAAAAGCGCGGGGAAAAGGGATTATCGAAGATACCGTTTATCCTTCGGTATGCCCCTGTTGCGGTACTCCGACGCGAATACACGAAAGCATTATGAGAGTACGCGTAAACGGAGAAATTGTTAATCGCAAGATTGAGACTCTTTACTGCGATAACCCCGCCTGCGCGACCAAGCGGCTCCGGCAATTTGTTCATTTCGTGAGCAAAAAGGCCATGGACATCGAGGGTTTGTCGGAAGCCACTCTGGAAAAATTCATCGGCCGGGGATGGCTCAATGATTTTATGGACATCTACCGGCTTGACAAACACGCATGGGAAATCTGCAATATGACGGAAGGCTTCGGTGAAAAATCCTGGCAACGCCTGTGGGACGCCATTCAAAGAAGCCGCAACACCACATTTGAGCGGTACTTGATATCTATGGATATCCCGATGATCGGCAATACCGCCAGCAGAGAACTCAGCCGGTATTTCGCTGGCGACCTTAACGCCCTGGAATCCGCCGTGGATGATGGGTTCGACTTCACACAGCTAAATGATTTTGGTGAAGTCTTGCACCGTAACATCCATGAGTGGTTCAGGATAGAAGAAAACAGAATTTTATGGGAGGAGCTACAAGAAATGATGAACATTGAGAAGAAAGCAGCCACAACCGTTGAGAACACCGACAACCCCTTTGCGGGGTGCACCGTCGTTGTTACGGGTAAGCTCGAATTGTTTACCCGCAACTCGATCAACGCCAAAATTGAGTCTCTGGGCGCCAAAGCTGGCAGCTCGGTATCGAAGAACACCGCCTACCTGATCTGCGGGGCAAACGCCGGCAGCAAGCTTGACGATGCAATGAAACTGGGCATTCCGGTTCTGACGGAGCAGCAGTTCCTTAAAATGGCCGGAGAAGTGTAATGGCTTTCCTATGCGCCGAATGCGGCGAACGGGCCGGCACGGCTTACATTTCAGATGAAGATATGGACATATGCAAGACCTGTTATCACGCGGGCATTGTATCTTCCTATCTTCAGCAGATGGAAAAAAGGCGCGCGAAAGATGAAGTCTGTAATAAACGGGCGTTTGACCAATGCCGGGAATTGTCCGCTTGGCTTTCCCTGTACCGCTTCGGCAACAAGGAAATCCGGAAGCGGGCGGCGGCTGTCATCAACGCTTGGGTTTAAGGCTCATAGCGCCAATATGTATTACAAAGGGAGAGGGCTTCGGCCTTCTCCCTTCATTATTTTATAAGAAGGGGCGAACGAATAATGGATACCATGACAAAAGCGGTTTACGAAGTGATGTGCAAATACAGGAAAAGTTTTACCAAAGCCGGCGTGGAGGACAATCTGGACAAATGGCGTGAGAAGAAGGCCGACCTTATCTCGCTGTTAAGCGGTCATCCAAATTGGGATGATGAGGCTATGGCTATCATTTTCGATGTTTCCGAAAGTAGGGACATTGACAGGGCTATCGTCCGGCAGCACAGGGAACGGCTTCTTTCCCTCGCTGGAAGTCTGGAAGGGTTATCACAGGAGCAATACAACGCCTTTCAGGCGGCTCTTTGTGCGGCGACCGACGAATACAGCAAAACGCCCTCACAGGACTACATCGACATTGTGAAAGAAAAAGGCGGGATCAAATGCGTTACGGGTCAGAAATCCAGCAGGATCATCAATAAGCTGTGCGTGAAGTTTGGGGTCAATAAGCACGAGGAATACAACGCGGTATTCGCCCAGCTTTCCGACTCCTTAAATCCTCTGGAGATTAAGAAAACCGCGCTGCTATCCGTACATCCCTGCGATTATCTGGAGATGTCCAACAAAGATAATAGCTGGGATTCATGCCATTGTTTAGCAGACGGCGGGTATCAGTCCGGTACTCTGTCCTACATGAACGACGGCGCCAGCATGATATTCTACACCGTCGATGAAGACATCACCTCGGATTACCGCAAAGCGCCGAAACGGACCCGCCAGGTTTTTTGTTATCAGGACGGCGCTCTGCTTCAGTCAAGGCTGTATCCCACTACTGATGATGATGTCGCCAGAGAGCAATACAGGAATCTTGTCCAAGCGGCGATTGCCGTATGCCTCAATGTTCCGAATCTGTGGCGGCTCAAAACGGAAAAAAACGATGTGGATCTCTACTATTCCACGACCGGAGGCAGCCTGCATTACCAAGATTATATATACAGCGAATATCATGCAAATGTATCACTGCTAAGAGATCGGACAAGCGAAAACAGGATTGAAATAGGCAGCCGCGCCACCTGTATCTGTTGCGGCAGCGACTCCGTGAGAAGCGGAAATATCAACTGCGGTGTTTGCGATAGAACCGTAGTTTGTCAGGACTGTGAAAGCGAGGTCAGGTGGAATGAGGCTTTATATCTTGATGACCTGAGCTATTGCCGTACCTGCGCTCATGTCTGCGCTTCCTGCAGCGAATATACCCGTGCGGCATTATTTCCTGTTTTCGACAGGAACGGTAACGAGATTCATGTCTGCGAGAGCTGCTACCAGAGAGTGACCCAGACCTGCGACGATTGCGGCATTCGTTCTATTTGTTCGGAAATCTCCTGCAACCGTTATTGTCCGAGAACCGCTGTGGCCGCTATAGCGGCTTAAATTTGTGAGGTGAAAAAATGAAAACTATAAAAAACCAAACGGCTCCAGCTGTGAAAAATAACAAGCAAGACTCGCTTTCATATTTTGAGGGCATTTTAAGGCTTTCCCAAAAGGCCTTGAAAAAGGCTGCGGCAGATGAATTACGGAAATTGGGCTACGGTGTCGAAGTGCGTAAAGGCTTCGTCTACGCAAAGGGAGAAGTTCCCGTGTTGCTGGTGGCACACCTTGACACCGTACACCGGCAGGAAGTGAGTCATATCTGCTATTCGCGTGACGGAAAGCTGATGATGTCCCCCGAAGGAATCGGCGGCGATGACCGAGCCGGCGTCTATATGGCCTTGGAGATCGTTAAAAACCACCGGTGCCATGTTCTTTTTTGTGAGGATGAGGAAATCGGCGGGCGCGGCGCCCGGGAGTTTGCCAACAGCAAAATCCGGCCGGACGTAAACTATATCGTTGAGATGGACCGGCGCGGCGCCGACGACGCGGTTTTCTATGATTGTGAAAACCAAGATTTTACTGATTTTGTCTGCGGTTTTGGCTTCAGGGAGGCTTTTGGCTCTTTCAGCGACATTTCAGTTATCGCTCCCCGTCTCGGCATCGCAGCTGTCAACATCAGCGCCGGGTATTACAATGAGCACAGCCGCCATGAGTACATCAACCTGGCTCAAATGAGAATCAACATTGACCGAATCAGCCAGATGGTCCAGGCACCCACAGAAGGGTTTGAGTACATCGAGAGATTGTCATACGGCAGATATGGGCAGTTGTATTTCGAGCCGATGGATTTATGGGGCATTACGCGCCGCGGCCAGAGCTTCAGACAAACAAAAACCTTGATGCCTCTGCCAGAGTCGGCCTATCTTATGATAAACGGACACATAGTAGAAAGTTGCAGCTCCTATTACATGGACAGTGCAGGCGATGTATATGATTACCTGCCGGATCTTGACGCTGTCGTTGAGTCGGAAGACGCCGTCGCTTTTTCCGAATCCGGCCTGCCCTTGCGTTTCAGCGAAAAGGATGCGGAGCGGATCAAGGTGATACCCCTTGAAATAGCTCTGGAAATGTTGGGCTGAGCCTGACAATGGTGAGAAACGGGAAGGCTTCGGCCTTCCCGTTTCGTTTATGCCATGGTGTAAGTGCGATTGTGCTTTATTTTACGATGATAATGATATATAATTAATTTGTGGTAGAATCTTTTTGACATAATCTGCCGAGAAAGCGAAGTGAGCAAATGAAGTTTTTAGAAGTATTATCATACATTTATTTCGGTTGTCCTAAGAATTGGAATGGAAAGTCTGTTGACGAAAAAAAGCGATTCATTATTAAAATGATAATTACTTTAGCGACTATCATACTAATTGTTTCGGTTGGGGTATTTTTCATAGCATCAAGTGCTGTTTTTTATGGCGTTGTATTGCTGTGTTTCGCCGTTGTTATCTATATTTTATCTTACCGTGATTTCCGAAAGCATAACAAATAAAGATACGCCTTTGAGGCGATAAGGTGAACGTGACACAATATGCCGATTTTGCGAACGTAGCAAATGAATATTTATATAATGTGGGGTACAGTGAAGTGAAAAGAATTGGAAAAATAGTATTGCAGTACATAGTCATTCCGATAATCATATTCTTAATTTCTTTCACTTGGAGTGCTGTTACATATGGGAATGTCGAAGATTGGAGGTTAATGTGGGAGATC
>Ga0153996_1000752_pt1 | contig 14118 bp, 9 predicted proteins | sample TSNC080MetaG_FD_104728 | JGI IMG/M metagenome (GOLD analysis project Ga0153996, IMG submission 104728) | Attine ant fungus gardens microbial communities from North Carolina, USA - TSNC080 MetaG | ecosystem: Host-associated > Fungi > Mycelium > Unclassified | place: USA: North Carolina, Lumber...
CACAGTAGTAAAATGTATAAGTAGGTAGAGAAATAAGCGAGAACTCCATCGAGTTCTCTTTGTCAAACTCTGAACAAAGAGACAGTTGGCTTAATTCCGGTCATCGGACTTTAGATGCTGACAGGTGGCCAGGAGTAATAAAGGAAGTAAAGAAGTACATAGAAGGATACAACATGTGCCAGAGTAATAAAAACCAAACAGAGATACCAGCAGAAAAACTCATGCCGAACGTAGTACTAGAAAAACCCTGGACTCATATTTCAGCAGACTTTATCATGAAACTACCACTAGCACAAGGGTGCAATAGTATATTGGTAGTATACAATAGAATGACGAAAATGGCACACTTCGTGCCTACTACAGAAAAGACTTCAGTGGAAGGAGTAGTGAGATTGTTCTGAGATAACATCTGGAAATTACATGGATTACCAAAAGCATCATAATGGATAGGGGAACGCAATTTGCAGCAGGGATAATAAAAGAGTTAAATTGTATGTTAGGAATAAATACCAAATTGTCGACAGCATACCACCTGCAAACCAATGCACAAATGGAAAGAATGAATCAAGATCTCGAACAGTATCTTGGAATGTTCATAGACCATCAACAAGAATAATGGTTGGATTGATTAGCAACAGCAGAGTTTGCATATAACAATAAAGTGCAGACTAGTACAAAAGTATCACAATTCAAGGTAAATAATGGACAAGACCTATGCATAGAATTCAAGATGAGGAAAAAGAGAAAATTTGAGAAAGCAGAAGAATTTGCAATGAGGATAAAAGAAGTACATGAGGAAGCGAAAGCAGCATTAAAGAAAAGCTAAGAGAAAATGAAAAAATATGCCAATAGAAAGAAAAGTGAAGTGGAGGAATATTGAGTTAGGAACTAGATGCTCTTAAGTACAAAGGATCTTAAATACCAAATGAAAGGAAGACAATCGGAAAAGCTTATAGAGTGATTTGTAGGGCCTTATCAAATTAAAGAGATCATCTTGACAAATGCAATAGAACTGGATCTACCAAGTATGATAAAAATACATCTAGTAGTAAACATTAGCAGAGTACATAGATATAAGGATCAAGTTAAAGGGCAGAAAAAGGAACAACCAGCACCAGTAGTAATTAAGGAAAAAGAAGAATACAAAGTAGAAAAAATCTTGAAAAAGAAGAGATTTAGAGGAAGAGATTGATATCTGGTATGGTGGAAAGAATATATGGCAGAAAAAAACACCTGGAAACCAAGAGAGAACCTAGGAAATGCAAAAGACTTAGTCAGAGAATTTGAGAAAGAATATGGCAAAATTGAAAGAATAAAAAAAAAAAGAAACGATAAAAAAGAAGGGAAGGGAGAATTACCGGATAAATATATGGCAAAGATGTTATACAGATGGGACAACAAGAGATTCAACAAAGAATATTGGGGACAATTGGGAAGAAATTGGAGAAAATAGAAGAGAAAAGGAAAAGGAAGATTAGAAAGGATTGATGAAGAAGAAGAGGAAGAAGAAATTGAAGAAGAAAGAATAGAAGAATAGGATAAAGAAGACAAAATGGGAAAAATAGGAGATGAATACTACGAGTTGTGAATTTTCAGAATGAAAATTCTTAAGAGAAAAATACTGTCATAACTTAATGCAAGTATGACAAGGGTAATAGACAAGATCAGTTGATGGAAGGAAATGACAGGTAATATGGGAAAAAGATCAGGAATGACTGATGGACATGGGAAGAGGACTTATATTATTAAATAGGAACAAACAAATAGGAAATGTATAAATAGTGTAGAAAAATCAAGCAAGGACTACATTAAGTTCTCTTCTAACCCTGAAGAGCTCCCTTGATCCTAACCCAGAATTAAGGTCGTAAGTCAGTTGCTAATATATGTCCACTAAGAGAAGTTTGGATAAAAGTAGGGTTAGAAAAGTTAGAGAGCTATGAGAGAGTAACTGTAAGGGTGCTATTAGATAGTGGAGCAATAGGCCTGTTTATGGACACAGCTTTTGCCAAGGAAAAAGGATTCAAAATAGAAAAATTGAAGAATCCCCTCCTAGTATGAAATATAGATAGAACAGCAAATGTAGGAGAAGCTATAACACTATTACACTGCAAGTGAATTTTCCATAGAAGATAACATTTGATATACTTTATACCAATGGATTCTTAATTAGAGTTTGTTCTAGAACCCTTTCTATAATCCTCAGAACGTAATATTGTATGATAAAGACATTAAGTAGATGATAATAGACCTAGAGCTCATGCTAATACCTCGAGAGGCAACTAGGATAGGCTAACATCGGGTTACTAAGAAAGTTACAAAGAAACTATACTCTAGATCCACCTTTGAATGGACTAACTTAGAAAGATGGCAGACTTGTACTCTAGGACCAATACTACTCAGATAATAAACTTAGACTGATAGACTTTGAGCTTGTAAATAAGCCTTAATGGCATTAAATCAATTATATATAGATAAATAACCTCTAGAACATGACTTGGAGAAACTAGACATTAATTGGGACTTACTAACTGTTTAACAGGTAATCAAGAAAGTCCACATTACAAAGCAGCATCAAGAGAATAATAGAAGAAAAAGGAAGAATATTCTAGAAGGAAGTGGCAATGAAGATACATCATCTTTAATGAGAAGGACTTGGTGAGGGGACATGTCATCAGTAGGATTTTGGGAGAACTTAGGACAGAAAGAAGTTAAGGGAATCCTAAAAGTAGTAATAGTTTCCTTTTTATATTTTATTCCTTGAGTTTTGGGGCTTTGTAACAACTTTAATATAGTATCCAGGGCAGAATGAAACAAGAAAACCTCTTGGCACTTACCTTCATCATCACTGCCTCTGGAATCGTGAAATGTGAAACTATTGAGTATAAGAGTTTGGAGTCAGTAGGATGTTTTGAGCAGAACACAGAATATATCCACAACTCAATCTAGAGAGGAAGAGTAAACATAACTCAGGTAGGCTTTAGAGAGGACAGCAAGCTGGGAAAGCTTGGCTAGATGCATACTTGGATTGCATTACACCCGTAAGGTTTGGTATTAGGGGTGCAAATAAGGGGGCAACTGAGTATAGAGGATTCATGAGTGATCAACTAACTGTATTTTCTAGTTGAGTCTAGTTGTTATGACTTGGCAAAACGGCTAAGCTATTAGTTAATATTTCTTTTTCTTTCTTTTCTTTTATTACTAAGATAGAGCATAGAAAGATATCACATGATAAGTCACAGAGTTACAAGAAGTGTGACAATGGTCACAGAATGGTCATATTACATTAAAAAGTCACATGTCACAGTCACAATATGTGACAAAGGAATCAGTTGATGAGTAGCATAGAGACCATGGGAAATAAGAAGCATAGCCACATAGTAATTGTATATATAGTATAGTAAATCCAACAAGAACTCTATTGAGTTCTCTTTGTCAAATGCTAATAAAGAGTAGTTGGCTTTATTCTAGCTCAGGAGTTAGCTCACTAACACTAGTCATGGTATGTAAAGGTTGGTGCCTTAGAGAGGCTATACAATGATAATCTAGAAAGATCTTATGCTCATTTCACAACAACCAACATATATTTTATCGGAGCTACATATAATTCTACTTTTACTTATAACCTTTATCTTTGATTATCTCCTCTCAGATCTTTAGCATACAATTGGGAGCTGGCACATCATTGTTTTGTTTGTCCCAGTATAAGAAAGCTAAACTCCAAGCCAGAATAAAGCCAACTGCTCTTTGTTTAGCAATTAACAAAGAAAACTCGATAGAGTCCCTGTTAGATTTGCTACACTATATATACAATTACTATCATGGCTATACACCTTCTCTTCCATAGTCCTCATGTCCATTAGCTGACTTCTTTGTTATATGCTATAACTGTGACTGTGACTCTGTGTGATGTGACCATTCTGTGACTCTGTGACTGTCACGTGATATTTCCCATGCTCCACCTTAGTAATAATCTAAAGGAAAAGAAAAGAAATATAAATATTGACTTAGCCGTTTTGCCAAGTCATGACACCCAGTATGCAATTCCCTTATGCACTCTTTCAGTACATCTATTAATAAGAAAATAAAATAATAGAAAATAGAAAATAAAATAAATATTGACTTAGTCATTTTGCCAAGTTGTGATAGTACTCTTAGTTTTCTTTTTTGTTTGTAGTTTCTCATATTTAAGTAAGTACTTTGTATTTGCTATGGCCTGTCTACAAGCTCTATGTAATAAATCATTGATTTTTTTCTAAAAAAAGAAAAAACTGTTATCACCTAATATAGAGATATTGTTAAGACTCTAGACTTTACAGTTAAATATGTTCAACTTGAAGCCTATATCTAACACTTGATATTTTCACACTCCTTATTAGAGGATCCAATTACAGTTTTCAGTAAAGTTATATTAGAGGATAGATGTCAACATGACTGTCATGACTTGGCAAAATGGCTAGTTATTTTCTATTTTTCTTTTGTTTTGTTTTGTTTTATTTAGTTAGATCATTACTAAGGTGGAGCATGGAAAAGCATCATGTGACAGTCACATAGTCACAAATCATGACACCAGTCACACATTTTTTGGTTATGTCACACAAGGTCATAGTCACAGTCATAACATGTGAGAAGATAAACACATGACAAGAATAACATAAATATAGCAGAGATAGACACATGGGAAGAACAAGAAAACCTAGAGAATATGAAAAAGAGTTTGAGAGAAAGTATAGGAAAGAGAACAAAGAAATTAGGTAATAGAAGCTAGGAAAAGAAAAGAAAGAGTTTAACCAAGAACTACCAAAGGAGTTTACAGCAAAGTTATTGTATAAATAGGGGAAAAGAAGATACAAAAAAAAAAAAGAGAAGATAGAAAGAAAATTAGAAGTGATAGAAAAATTCCTCAGGACAAGAAATCTTGAAGGGGAAGCTATTTTATGAGGAACCCAAAGAGGAAAAAATTTCCCACACCTTTGAACAACTAATCTACAATCTCAAAACATACAATGGGATTAAACTATAATAGCATAGAAAACTTATATAAATATCATCATGTGTCTAGAACATGTGATCATAGAACATTCTAGTAAAAGACATGTAATCATGGAAAATAAGAGCATAGATCATATAGTTTATGTATAAGTAGTAGTAGAAATCTAACAGGGAACTCTATTGAGTTCTTTTCTTTCAATTATCACTGATTAGAGTTAGAACTTTAGTTCTAAGTCCATACCTTAACACTGTCTAGCTATCCTGTTCAGAAACTTGAATCTAGGAGAAGAATTTTGTGATAGCATTCTGTTATTCTAGATAGGTTGCTATGATTTAGATTTCAAATAAAATTGTCACTGAAGGATAATAGATATTTCTTGTACTATTACTTGATGTAATGTTCTGTTAGGGTCTTTAAACAAGAGTATATTCAGAAATCTTCTAGTCAATATTCGCTCAAAGAATACTACTATACTACTAAAGAAGAAAAGGTCTTGAGTATCCTTTCAAGCCAAAGAGTTTAGAAAAAAAAAAAAACTTAGAGTTTTTCACCCTCTCCTATTATATTTATAGAAAATAGCTATAGATAATCCTGTTTTAGTACAAAGTAGTTACTATCTCTATCTGTTATGACCTTATTACAGTCAGTGTCTTTACAAGAAACTTGAATATTTATAAATTGTTAAACTATTCCTACTTTTATACTTTTTTTCTTCCTTTAACCACCACTATCTTCTCCTTTCTGGCTGTAATGGTTGTCAGGGAGACCACTATACTACCAAACCTCTTATACTAATATTGTCATTATTCACCTTCCGACATTTATTTCTACCTGTCCTTTAAGATAGCATCTTTTTCTATTTTATGCTAGATACATGAGCATTGTACCACATGTTCAGCACCTTTGACCTGGTAGAGACTTATCAAGTCATAAGCCTCTTGGTTCACAGAAAGGAACTTCAGGTAGTCACTTCTGCAAATAGGATAGACTGGGAGAAAAATGCTAAGCTCTGAATATGAAGCCCTTAACCTCTAACCCTTTTCTCTATAGGTTATCCTAAAGTTGTTAAGAACCAAAACTTCATAGAAAGGAAAATTGATGTTAAGGAGAGACTAGTCCTCAGTCTCAGGGCTTTAATAAGACAGAAGGTGTCATATAACAGAAAATAATAATTTAATAAAAATAATTTCTTTTATATATTATTTATTACTAAAATTTGCTCCTGAACTTCTGTTGTCTACTCCTATAGGATTATGATGTAGACTAGTTACTTGTACTTCTCCTATTCCAGATATAGTATAAGTACTCCATTAGTTATACCCTGGTTCCTTAGTTCATAGATTAACGTCTCTTATGTGTTCTACCTTCACTTCCATCAATCTATATACCATTTCTCTCCACAACTCCTAGCAACAATTCTATCTTCCTAAAATATATAACCATATGCGATAGTGTCACAAACTTTATTTGGTCATATCTCTATCAATTCTTCAACTATTTTCACAGTCTCAAAGGCTATGGAAAGCCCTCAAAAAGACCTTTTGATCAATGCCAGTCACATCTCGAGGCAATCAATAATGGCCAAGATATTAAGCAGATCAACTGGTAACCACCATGTTACTGTTTATTAAATCGCTAATATCTCGGAAACTGCTGAGATAAATGCTTTGGTTCTAGGCTCAGCAGAAGCCTTCTTCATAATGCTCAGAATGAGCCTAGAAAGACCTCAAGGCAATTAATATTAGTGGAGATATGAAGGCCTCAATGTTTGCACATGGACTTTATTAATTACCCATAGATAGTCATCTGTCCTTTTCTTAGAACAAAGGACAGCCTCCATATAGTTAGGTTATCACTATTCCAGTACAAAGGCACTATCATATGTAGAACAATAGGTAGTAATCAGGTGATGATCTGTACTAGTGTACAGACCATCACTTTTCTGTATATAAGGACTCATAGTCTGAGGATTAGACCTCAGACTTAACAACATCATTTGCTACTTGTCTAACTTCGCTTTTTTGAGCTTTTTAAATATCCAAATCATCAATCACAAATCAGTAAGTGGCCATTTGTGATAGACAGCAGATTAAAACACAACATACGAGCTAAGGCCAAGATTGTTCCTTAATTTTGTTATCAATTCCCTTTTTCCTCAGAATAACCCTATTCCATTTTGGGTTATTTTGTCCCTGCTCCACACGTTCATGACAGAGGGAAAGCTTATAGGTCAAGGACTTAGATAGTTCTAAAGAAAACAAAACTAAAGTTTGCCTATAGAAGAATAAAGCTAAAGTATCTGACTAATACAGTCTCATTTTATGTGTGCTGACTAATTCTTAAGTAATATACTGCTAAGTCTGGGGGCCATACTAGGAAATAACAGTATTTTCTCTCTAAGACCAACACATTGTTAGCCATCAAAATGCAGTGACAGAGTTTCAGGTTAGTAGTAGTAGTAAAGGCCTGGTTTGTTAGAGTATTGCACATAGAAGTCCTATACTAGCTCTACTGCATTATCAAGTTCCCATGCACTGAGCCAAGAGTACTCATTAGCTGTTCTCTTATAGCTAGTCTACTATACATAATATATTAATAGAGGTCTTCTTCTGTAATCCATTTTTGGGTCGAGTATCTGTACAATTTCATACTCAATCATACTGTCAACTTCTACTAGAAGATATTGTGTTGGGTAAGGTGACTTCAAGTTGAAAAATATGAAATACAGGGTATACTGATTGCATATGTTTAGGTAGTTAGATTTGGTATGAGTGGGATCCCAGTTTTCCTATGACTACAAAAGGTCCCAAGTAGTATTTAGATAGCTTTTTAGAGTTGAGTAGTCCAAATATTTCTAGCTAAGATAAATATCTGGTCCTCTACCTTAATATTGGGGGGTATGGAGTGTTTTGTGTCTATGGGACCTTGGTAACATTGAAAGGGTGCAAAAGGGAATTGCACACTGGAACAAACAAAACAATAATATGCCAGCTCCCAATTGTGTGCTAAAGGTCTGAGGGGAGATAATCAAAGATAAAGGTTCTAAGTAAAAGTAGAATTAAATGCAGCTCTGATAAAATATATGTTGGTTGTTGTGAAATAAATGTAAGATCTCTCTAGATTGTTGTCACATAGTCTTCCTAAGGTATTAACCTTTATACACTGTGACTAGACTCAACTAGAAAATACAGTTAGTTGATCACTCATAGACCCTCTACACTCAGTTGCCCCTTTGTCTACACCCCTAACACTAAACCTTATGAGTGTGATATAGTCCAAGTATGCACCTAACCAAGCTTTTCTAGCCTACTGTTCTCTCCAAAGCCTGCCCGAGTTGCATTTGCTATTTCTCTCTAGATCAAGTTCTGGGTATATTCTGTATTCTTCTCAAGACATCTTCCTGGTCCCAATCTTTTTACTCTCAATAGATCCGTATTCACAATTCTAGAGATAGTGTAGATGAAGGTAGGAGTCAAGAGGTTTCTCTTTGATCCAACTGCACTCTGAATACTATATTAAAGTTATTACAAATGGCTGAAACTCAAAGAATAAAGATAAAAAAAGAACTATTGCTACTTTTGGATTTCCATTAACTTCTTCTCTTATTAATTCCCTCCAAACTCCTAAAGCTTATATATCTCTCTCCTTTCTTTGTAATGACGCCTTCTCTCACCAAGTCCTTTCTATCAAAGATAACATATCTTTATCACCGCTTCCTTCTAGAATATTCTTCTTTCTCATCCTATTATTCTCTTGATGCTACTTTGTAATTTGAACTTTCTTGATTACCTATTAAACAGTTAGTAAGCCCCAATAAATGTCTAATATCTTCTAGTTGGGCCCTAGAGGTCATTTATCTAAATATAATTGATCTGATGCCATCAATGCTTATTTACAAGTACAAAGTCTACCTGTCTAAGTTTGTCATCTAAGTACTATTGGCTCTAGAGTACAAGTCTGTCATCTTTCTGAGCTAGCCTACTCAAAGGTAGATCTAGAGCATAGTCCCTTAGTAACTTTCTTCGTAATCCAATGCCAGCTTATCCTAGTTGCCTCTCAAGGTCTTAACACAAGCTCTAGGTCGATTATCATTTACTCCATGTATTTGTATTCATTATATAGTATTACATTCTAAGGATATAGAAAGGATTCTAGAGTGAATTCTAATTAAGAATCCATTGGTATAAAGCATATCAAATGTTATTTTCTGTGGAAAATTCACTTGCAGCATAACAATGTGCCTGTGCTTTCACAATTGACTGTTTTAGCCTTACATGAACCATATACAACTTTGCTATGAAGAAGTATGCTGAATTGGATAGTAGATTGAGATCAGATTAGGCCTGCAACTTGGGATAATACCCCTTATTAGTAAAGAAGAGGGATATATCTATAGTCACAGACATCATGTTATTGTATGCAAATTCTGCTAAAGAAAGTAGGTGAGACCAGTTTGATTGTTGATAATTGTAGTATATTCTGAGATACTGCTTAAGGGTCTGGTTGGTCTATTCAGCCTGTCTATCTCCTTTGGGATAATAACCTGAAGTAAAGTATAGTCTTATGTTTAATGTAGCTGCCAAAAAACAAAAGAACCTTGAAACAAATTCTGATCCCCAGTCTGAGGTAATATGAGAGAGTGCTCTATGCTTGAAAAAGACATATGTTACAAAGAGCTTAGCAAGGGTTAGTGAGTCAATAGTTTGGTATATTAGAATAAAGATAGCCTATTTTGTTAGATGGTCTACTATCACTAAAATATCTGTGAATCCATCTGATATAGGGAGCTACTTAATAAAGTCTATTAAGATAGATTCCTATGGTTAGAGAGGAATTAGGAGTTGTTTGAGGAAACTATAAGGTCAATGATGTTATGGTTTGTTGCATAAACACACATTACAGGACCTGACATAGCCCTTAATGTAATATTGTAATCCTGGTCAGAAATAATCCTGCTTAATCAATAGTTATGTTTTCTCCTGACCAAAATAACCAGCTAGTATGTTGAAAGGGACAAAAGAGATGTTTACTGTGACAAGCAAGTAGAAGAGGTGGTGACAGTTTTTAATTGCATGCTAAAGGGTTCATAAGGAGAAGAAAGAAGTAGGGGGTATCAGAAAGAAATTAAAATAAAAAGCACAGCTTATTTGTAATATAAAAATAGGTAAAATGATTGTAGGTTCAATCTAGATCCACCTTGCATAGTGTCCCTAAGATGTCTACCTTTACACACTGTAACAAGCTCACTAGTAGAATAGTCAGTAAACTACTCATAGACCTTACCACACTTAATTAAGTCCTCATTTGTACCCTTACACCAAACCTTATGGTTGTGATACAATCTGAGTTGATGATCAGCCAGGCTTTTCAGGCCTGCTACTCCATAGAAGGTTGTTCAAGCAACTACTACATCTTGTCTCTTGAAAGAATAGGGTATATAATATAAAACAGTCACTAACTCAACCTCTCACCAAGATTATCCCTTACACACTCAAGAAAATTGCATTTACAACCTCAAGAGCTTCTGAGATAAAGGTAAGGGCCAAGGAGACTCTCTTTATTAATCTCCACTCTGAGAAATATATTAGAATATTACAAATGTTGAAGACTCAATTAAAAAGAAATAGAAAAAGAAATCCTTCATTTTACTACTCTTCTCTGTATCTCTCCTCTATGACACTACCATGCAGCCATGACAGCTGTCACCTTTCTGTCCTCTATACCTTCCAGACATGACCATGTGATCTTGCTCTACCTTTATACTTCACTTTTGCCCATCATTTCCCAAACTCCGAACTGGCTTCTTTCTACTTCAAATACAGTCTAGAAACACATGACAGTATGTGTGAGCATTAGCAATACAATTGTCATCTGGCAGCATGTTTGTTTCTTGACTGAGTCTAGCAGTGATGGGATCACTAGTCACTAATAGACTTTTGATCTGTTGTCTTGGTGTCATATTAGTCTAAGTCTACTCTAGATTAAAATTATCTTGTATTCCAGAGATATCTCTGAGTCTTTGATTTCTAGAGTTTCAATATTAATAGTCTGTATCTGAAAAATCTAATACTAGCTTATTAATCTTGCCTCCCAAGGTATAAGCTATTCTAGCATGTGGCAGCTTGGCCACTACCTAATAGAAGTATCCAATCTTAGGTCCAGATTATGTCTAGGGCTTGTAGGAGGTCTCTAGAGTAGGTTCCAATAGTAAAACCCAGGAGTATAATATGTATCCTATGCTACATTTCCACAAAAAATTCTCTAGTAGCATAATAATGTGATTATGTTTTTACTTGAGGATTCTCAACCTTAGGTTACCTGCATTAGATATAAAAATCTTTCTGAGATAACATATGAGACCATCCTCTCCAACAGTCCAGTTGGTTTCTTAATTACTTACCAGGGTTATGAGAAGTGGGAATGATATTAGATTATATAAAAGAGATTGCCTGATGTCATTATGGAGGGATTCAGTATCTAGAAGAGGTTCTGTTGATAAAGATGGACTACTTAGGTAAACTTCTCTCAATGGAAGTGCTAGTTGCTACTTAGTAAACAATGGGTAGTAGTTGAAGGGGTCTCTAGTTTTGGAGAGTTTATTTTCCCCTATAGGGTATAGGTCTAGTCTTTATGTCAAAGCATCAGGTTTCATACCTAGACATCCTGGCCTGAATCAGATCAAGAGATTAAACTGTGCTAGATATTCAGACCAGCATGTTTGCTGTCTTGTTAAGAGTTTGGACCTACTGAAGTATGTTAAGTTTTTATGGTCTATTACTATATCCACTGGTCTTGGGGTTCCCTCAAGGTAATGACACTATTTTTTGAAAGCCTCATAGATTGCAAGTAGTTCCTTATTATATATGTTGTAGTTTAGTTCTACTAAGTTAAATGTTCTGGAATAGAAAGTGATGGGGTGGATATCTCCTTTTACATGAATAGACAGGATAGTGGCTAAGACATGGTCCAAGGCATCTATCTCTACTGTAATAGATACTTCTGGATTCCAATAGGCTAAAACCAGTACTGTAATAAAGGTTGTCTTTAGTGTGTCAAAAGCATTGTGAGATCCAAAATAGATTCAGGCCTAAAATCAAACAAATTTTGCTGTTTCATACCCCAAAATTAGAACTAAGATGGAATCACCTGATAGGTAGCAAGAAAGACACAGAGGACTTCACCACCAAAAGCTGACTACTTAACTATGTAGCAATATACCTAGAAACATAAGGTGTTATGAACATTAAGTGAGACTACAACTATTATCAGCCATGATCTAATAATGAGTGGTTAGTAGACAAGATGCTGGCAATGTTAGACGAGAATATTACTATGCAGTAATGCATTGAATGTCTGAGAACTCTAAGAAATAATAGACTCACAGAATGAATAGGACTCTTCAGAGAAATCTCAGACTATCTTTCTCTTTCTAGTCTTTGGACTTGTGCTAAATGGGACAACATTGGACTAACCCATTATTAGACACTGACTCAACTTGTCACCTTTATCACTTCTGTCACTAGACTATCACTTAACTAGTCACCTATAGTTACAACTAGTATTACCACATTGTAACATAGTCACAATACCTAGTTAGGATAAATACAGACTAAAAAGAGAAGGGAATAGCAAGTTTTCTCTTTCTGTATTCCTCTTTGTATTCCCATCTTACTCTGAGGAATCAGTACTCTTACTCATCTTAGGACAATCTCAAGAGTGCTACTCAAAGTCTCGTTAACATCTCTCCTCTGATATAACTTTACTGAAAACCTTAACTAGATCCTTTAACAAGGAGCATGAAGATATCAAGTGTTAGATATAAGCTTTAAGTTGAAACACATATTCAATTGTAAAGTCTAGAGTCTTAACATAAGGTTACTACTACCAATAGGCCAATCACTTAAGAACCAGTGGAGTTGAGCCCATGGCCCTATTGTATTATTTCTAAGAATAGCAGCTTAGTCAGGAAAAAGAAGTCTCATGTAGAAAAGTCCAGAAAAATATCTATTATAAAGGAATAGGACTAGCGGCCCAGTAGAAAATAAGAATAGCCATAGCATCATTCAATCAGTAATGGCTAAGAATAAGAGTGCATCAAAATTGATCTACTACAATCAGAAACAAAGGAGTAACAAAGAGCCTTAGAGAGCTATAGAGATAACACCTGAAACTCCCTAGGCAAGAAAGAAAAGAGACAGGTCCTAAGTTGCTAAGATAAGCCAAAGAAAAGGAAGGTTATCACATAGTCAGTAGTAGGTAACCTGGAAATAATTGAGAAAAGACAAGGAGATGTAGGATTTCCTATCACTACTGGAACAATTGTTGTAATAATAGATTTATGACTGGGTTTTTATTATTTTCTCTATTTTTTGTATATTTCTTTTGTATTTCTCTAAACCTATAAAAACCTCCCACTTAGTAGAAAGAGAATAAGCAATCTCAGTTGTCTTTCTTCTCTATTTGGGTTTTCAAAGTGGAAATCTATTTTTAGAGTGATTAGATCAGTGATTAAGTTGCTTTGACTCAAGACTAAGTCAAAACCAAAGAGACTACAAGTGACTTAACTATAAGGACAATGTCATAGGAGCTCTAAAACAGAGTTTGGCATTGCTAGGAAGTTAAGTTATATAAGGAGAATTCAAAGTCTCATATCTGATCACATAGTCAAGAGTACTACTGTGAGAATAGTCTGATCACATAACTAAAGAGTGCTACTATAAGAATAACTTTGAAACAGGGTATTAGAACAATACCAGGTAGGCAAAACTCAGGCACAGGATGAGAATAGTAGTTTAAAATTGAGAATCAGATTTCAAACATTACTGCTACCACAGTATATTAGTAGAACTTTATTTAAATAACTTCTTTTCACTTTCAACTTTTGAATTCATTTCCCTATGAATTTACATAAGGTACATTATGCTGATATAATGTTGACTAGGATACTTTCTTAGGAGATCACACATTTTATTTATTAAAAACTTTTATATTCACTACTGTTACACCGCTGATGGGGATCAAAAGGTTTGATCACAAAACAAAGGTGAAAGCAAGGTCAGAGAGGCGAAATCTCCAAACTGCTTCACAATTGTGCACTAAACAAGTAGGCACTGGGGAGATAAATCAAA
>Ga0153996_1000753_pt1 | contig 14118 bp, 12 predicted proteins | sample TSNC080MetaG_FD_104728 | JGI IMG/M metagenome (GOLD analysis project Ga0153996, IMG submission 104728) | Attine ant fungus gardens microbial communities from North Carolina, USA - TSNC080 MetaG | ecosystem: Host-associated > Fungi > Mycelium > Unclassified | place: USA: North Carolina, Lumber...
GCCAATGGCGATGCCGCCAATAAGATCGGCACCAGCGGGGTGGCCATTCTGGCGAAGCATTATGGTATTCCGTTTTATGTGCTGGGACCGACTTCAACCATTGACTTAAACTGCCGGACCGGTGAGGATATTGAGATTGAATTACGGGATCCCGATGAGATCAAAAAGAAGTTTTATGAAGTACCAATGGCATTGGCAGAGGTAAAATGTTACAATCCGGCATTTGACGTGACAGATCATACCCTGATCAGCGCAATTGTGACGGAACACGGGATTTGCCGTGCGCCTTATACTGAGAGCCTGGCAGAACTTTTTAAGCAGTAATACTTGTAATTCCATACATTTCGTAGTAAAACTAATATGTAATTAATCAGATCAGTAAAGGAGAAACGTTATTATGAAAAAAATGTTTAGTATCGTGTTAAGTGCAGTATTGGCAGGTGCATTGCTGACGGGATGCAGCGGCAGCAAGCCGGCGGAGACAACACCGGCAGCAACAGAAGCAGTCGGAACAACCGCTGCCGCAGGTGGCGAAACCGCAGCACCGACAGAAGCAGAAGCAGCTGGTGGCCCGGCGCTCAAAATTGCCATTGTCAGCAGCCCGTCAGGTGTGGATGACGGATCATTTAACCAGGATAACTATAATGGTATTCTGGATTTTATTGCTGCTAATCCGGGATCCAGCGTAACGCCGGTAAGAGAAGATACCGGTGATACGGCGGCGGCGATTCAGGCGGTAGCGGATATCGTTGCCGATTATGATGTGATTGTATGTTGTGGTTTTCAGTTTGCCGGTATCGGCAGCATTGCCATTGATAATCCGAATGTAAAGTTTATCCTGGTGGATACGAATCCAAGCGATGCCGAAGGTAACGAAGTGGCCTGTGACAATATTTACGCAATGACGTTCAAGGAGGAGGAGAGCGGTTTCTTTGCCGGTATAGCGGCGGCTCTGGAATCCCAGGCCAAGAAAGTGGCTGTGGTAAACGGTATTGCCTATCCTTCTAACGTAAACTATCAGTATGGTTTTGAATCTGGTGTAAACTATGCCAATAAGCATTATGATACTGCTGTGGAAGTGGTAGAGATTCCTTCTTATGCCGGTACCGATGTAACTGGCGCCGATGTGGGCGGAAACTATGTCGGCAGCTTTGCCGATGAAGCAACCGGCAAGGTAGTCGGAAAAGCACTGATTGATCAAGGCTGCGATATTGTCTTTGTAGCTGCCGGCGGATCTGGCAACGGTGTGTTTACTGCTGCTAAGGAAGCAGATATCAAAGTAATCGGTTGTGACGTAGACCAGTATGATGACGGTGTCAACGGTGCCGGCAATATCATTCTGACCTCCGGTCTGAAAGTGATGAGCATGAACGTGGAGAAACAGCTGAATGCCATTGCTGCCGGTACCTTCAAGGGAGAGAATGTTCTGTTGGGCGCAGATACCGATTCCACCGGATATGTAAAGGCAGACAACAGAAATCAGCTGTCCGCGGAAACCATTGCCAAGTTGGAGGAAGCATACACATTGGTAAAAGCCGGTACGATTATTCCGGCCGCTAATTTTAACAATATTCAGCCAGATGATTTTCCGGGTCTGAACTAAAAACAGATAAGGAATAAAAAATTCCGGCTTATGGTATAACTGTGAGCCGGAATTTCCATACTACCACACGAAAAGGAGGATGGGCATGTCGGACTATATTATTGAGATGAAACATATTACCAAACGGTTTCCCGGTATTGTGGCCAATGATGATGTGACCCTGCAGATTAAAAAGGGGGAGATTTTTGCCTTGCTCGGTGAGAACGGAGCCGGAAAATCCACGCTGATGAGTATGCTCTTCGGCATGTATGAACCGGATGAAGGTGAAATCTATATCCGGGGGAAGAAAGAACAGATCACTTCACCCAGCTATGCGACGAAATTGAATATCGGTATGGTGCATCAGCATTTTAAACTGGTACAGAATTATACGATTACGGAAAATATTATTTTGGGGCTGAAAAAAGAGTCCCGGCTGTTTGGCCTGCTGCCGTATGTTGATATTAAAAAAGCTGACCGGGAAATCGGCGAACTGTCCCGTAATTATGGTCTGGAAGTCAATCCTGCCGATGTGATCGAGGATCTGAATGTTTCGATCCAGCAGCGTGTGGAAATTTTGAAAATGCTTTATCGGGAAGCCGAGATTTTGATTTTTGATGAGCCGACGGCGGTTCTGACACCACAGGAGATTTCATTTTTGCTGGACATTATCCGGGGCCTGCGGGATAAGGGCAAGACGATTATCCTGATTACCCATAAGCTGGAAGAAATCAAGCAGGTGGCCGACCGGTGTGCGATCTTAAACCGGGGCAGGCTGGTGGATGTTCTGGATGTGGCAGTCACGTCGACGAAGGTAATGGCCAACAAGATGGTCGGCCGGGAAGTCTCTTTTGGGGTGGAGAAGGAAGAACCCCAGCTGCGGGAGACGGTTTTGGAAGTGAAGAATGTAACCGTTCTGAATCAGGATAAATTTGAGGTGGTGAAGGATGTCTCTTTCCGCGTTCGCGGCGGGGAAGTGTTTGCCATTGCCGGTGTATCCGGGAATGGACAGGTGGAGGTTGCTGATGCCATCGCCGGTTTGGAAAAAGTGGCGGCGGGGACGATCACGCTGAATGGCCGGGATATTACCCATATGCCGATTCGTCAGCGGACGCTGGAGGGGATTTCTTATATTCCCGAAGACCGTCAGAGCTATGGACTGGTGCTGGATTTTTCTTTGGCAGATAATCTGGCTTTGAAGAGTTATTTTAAAGAGCCCTTTTCCCAAAACGGGGTTTTGAATCAAAAGGAATTGGAACAATATGGGGAAGAATTAATTGAACGGTATGATATCCGCAGCGGCCAGGGCATTAAGACCGTGGTCCGGTCGATGAGCGGCGGAAATCAACAGAAAGCGATTATTGGACGAGAGATCGAACTGGATTCCTCGCTGATGATATTTGTTCAGCCCACCAGAGGTCTGGACATTGGAGCCATTGAGAATATCCGCAGGCAGATCATCCGGGAACGGGACGCCGGTAAGGCGATTCTCCTGATTTCCCTGGAACTGGATGAAATCATGGATTGTGCCGATACCATTGGCGTCATCTATAATGGACAGATGCAAAAGATTGCCGAGGCCAAATCTCTGACCACCAATGAGGTGGGAGAGTTCATGATGGGGGTGAAGGCTGATGAAAAAAAATAAAAATGTTTTCAAGCGAGGAATGGTCCGGCTTCTGGGCAATGAACGTTATCAGGCGATTTCCATCCCGTTGTTTGCGATTGTATTAAGTCTGTTGGCGGGGGCGCTGGTGATTCTGTTTCTGGGCAAGAATCCGCTGGCAGCTTATCAGAACCTGCTGCAAGGTTCGGGGCTGCTGCCGAAACCGGCCTATGCCGGATATAAAAGCATGCTGACGGACTTTACCAGTTTTATGAATGCCTGGACGCCGATGCTGTTTGCTTCTCTGGCGGTGGCGGTGGCACTGCGGGCGGGCTTGTTTAATATTGGTGTTTCCGGACAGATGCTGACGGCCGGCTTTGTGACATCCATATTGGTAGGTTACAGTTCTTTGAGTGCTCCGGCGGCCAAGCCGTTGGTGCTGCTGTGCGGAATTTTGGCGGGGGCGTTGGTCGGCGGCCTGATTGGCTGGCTGAAACACCGTTTTAATATTAATGAAGTGGTTTCCTCGATCATGATCAACTATATTGCCCAGTATGTGATCAGCTTTTTTATCAATACGTATTACGTCAATCCGGTATCCCGCCAGTCCAATGTGGTATCCAGGGAAGCCCGGCTGAGTCTGATGGACACGGTGGTGGGTGATTTGAAAATGGATATTCCTTTGGGGATTGTGTTGGCGGTGCTGGCTGCCATTGCGGTAAAATTTCTGTTAGACCGCACTGCCTTTGGTTATGAACTGAAGTGTGTGGGCACCAGCCGGAATGCGGCCCGCTATGCCGGGATCAGGGTTGGGAAAAATATGGTGCTGGCGATGGTATTGTCCGGCGCGCTGGCCGGCCTTTCCGGCGTGACTTACTATCTGGGGTATTTTGGCTCCATTCAGCCGAAGGTATTGCCCAGTACCGGCTTTGATGCGATTGCGGTTTCCCTGCTGGCCAACAGCAATCCGATCGGAATCATTTTCTCGTCCTTCCTGGTGACGGTCATCAGCAAAGGCAGCACCTACATGAGTTCAGCCTCGGGACTGGAATCGGAAATTTCTTCGGTAATTACCGGAATGATCCTGTTGTTTAGTGCTTGTGGAGTATTTATCCGGTATAAGGTGAAGAACTGGGAGGATGACCTGACCGCAGAAAGGAGGGATGGCTGATGGAACGAATTATCATTGATGGGTTGTCATTTTCCCTGCCATTGTTTATCATGGCAATCGGCGGGATCTACAGTGAGAAGAGCGGCATCACCAACCTGGCCCTGGAAGGGCTTCAGGGCTTTGGTGCATTTACCGGTGCGCTGGCGGCGGTTCTGATCGCCGGACATTTTTCCGGCAGCTCGCAGGTAACCTATTATCTGGCGATTTTATTTGCGATTCTTGGCGGGACGCTGTATTCGCTGCTGCATGCGTTGCTGTGCATTCGCTTTAAAGCGAATCAGGTGATCAGCGGTGTGGTAATCAATATTCTGGCGATGGCTCTGACGGCATTTTTGACGAAATATTTAAACCGGACAATCTTTAGTGCTGCTTCGGACAAGTTCGTGCTGGGGGTATCGGCCCGGATCACCATTCCGGTGCTGTCGGGAATTCCGGTGCTGGGGGCGGTCTTTAAGGATATTTATCCGTTTGAGCTGATTATCATTGTCGTGGCGGTAATCGCCTGGTATGTGATGTACAAGACGGAATATGGCATGAATCTGCGGGCCTGCGGCGATAATCCTCATGCCGTGGATGCGGCCGGCGTCAATGTGGGTAAGGTGCGCCTGATTGCCGTTATGGTATCCGGCGGTTTGTCCGGGTTAGCCGGTATCAGTTTTGCGTACTCGATCTCCGCCAACTTTTCGTCCAGTATCTATGTCGGTTATGGTTATCTGGCCATCGCTGCCCTGATCTTTGGCAACTGGACCATTCTGCCGACCCTTGGTTCCTGCCTGCTGTTTGGTTTTGCCAAGTCAGGCGGATATTATCTGGTGCAGCTGCTGAAAATGCCCAGCAGCTATTCGGATCTGGTGATGACCCTGCCTTATGTGGTTACGCTGCTGCTGCTGATCTTCTTCTCCAAGTACAACCGCTCACCGCGGGCGCTGGGAGAAATCTATGATAAAGGAAAACGGTGACGGGGATGAACATACGGATTTACAATGCAAAGGTGCTGACGATGAATTCGTCCACTGCGCTGATCGATGGGGAAGTGTGGGTGGAGGGAAACCGGATCAGTTATGTCGGCCCGGGAACGGAGGCAGATAAGATGCCGGTTTGGGACCGGGAGATGGATGCCGCGGGAAATTTGCTGATGCCGGGATTTAAAAATGCCCATACCCATTCCGCGATGACATTCTTACGGTCCTATGCGGATGACCTGCCATTGTTGGAGTGGCTGCATCAGCAGGTCTTTCCCATGGAGGCGAAGCTGCAGGCAGTGGATGTGTACTGGCTGTCCAAGCTGGCGATTATGGAGTATCTGACCAGCGGTATTACGGCTAATTTTGATATGTATCTATATTCGGACATGATTGCCCGGGCTTCCGTGGACTGCGGTTTTCGGACGGTCATCGTCAGCGGTTTAAATGACTTTAGTTTTTCGCTGGAAGAAATCGAGGTGGATTATCTCCGGCTTAACCGGTTTCATGAGCTGATCAGCTATCAGCTGGGCTTCCATGCGGAATATACCACTTCGGAAGAACTGCTGAAGGGTGTCGCAGCATTGGCCCATAAGTATCAGGCTCCGATATTTACGCATAATTCAGAAACCAAAGCCGAGGTAGAGCAGTGTATCGGGCGTTACGGAAAGACACCGACGGCTTATCTGGATTCTCTGGGGATGTTTGCGTATGGCGGCGGCGGTTATCATTGCGTTCATATGACAGATGAAGATCTGGACATCTTTAAGAAGCATGATTTGGCCGTTGTGACCAATCCTGGCTCCAATGTCAAGCTGGCCAGCGGAATGGCCCGGATCAGTGACATGATGGCAAAGGGCATTACCGTCGCCATCGGTACCGATGGACCGGCCAGCAACAATTGTCTGGACATGTTCCGGGAAATGTTCCTGGTCACCGGTCTGGCTAAGCTGCGGGAAGAGGATGCCGCCGCCGTGGCGGCAGATAAGGTCCTGGAAATGGCAGTTTGCGGCGGTGCCAGGGCAATGGGCCTGACCGACTGTGACTGTATTGCCAGAGGAAAGCTGGCTGATCTGATCCTGATTGATTTGAATCAGCCCAATATGCAGCCGCTAAATAATGTGGTGAAGAACCTGGTTTACAGCGGCAGTAAGCAGAATGTCAAGATGACCATGGTAAACGGGCAGATCCTGTATGAGGATGGACAGTTCCATATCGGCGTGGAGGCGAAAGAAGTTTATCAGAATGCCAACCGGATTATCGGGCGGATGAAATGAAGGCAACATAAATAACGGGTACTTTCCATTTGCGAAAGTACCCGTTGTTTTTAGTATGGATTAAATTGTGCGAAATTATACTCCGGTAACATATTCAGCTGTATTTGGTGCGGTGAAGCTGACCGGCTGACCCGGATTGGCATAACCCACATGGGCATCAACCGAAACCTGGATGGTCTCACCGTACATGGTCATAATCATATCCATGTAAACCTTTGCATTGATACAATATCCGTCCGGGTTGATCACATAGTTGCCGGAAGCATTACGGATGGAAATGGTGGCATCGTCCATCATGCTGGACATGCCGGCACTGCTTAGGGCCAGATCGAGATATTCGTTGATCCTGGCATCGTTGATGGTGTAATTCAGGATTCTGTTTTCGCCGTCGGTTGTCAGTGACAGGTCATCCATATAATCCAGGGTGGTAACAAAAGAATTCGTGAGTCCGGCCATGTTGTTCATCATGTCGCCCAGAGGCATCTCCTGTTTTATTTTCTGGCCGGACATATTGGTGTAAGACCAGCCGTTCTCATAATAGATGCTTCCTTCCATTTCTGTTCCTAATAATGTCATCCGCATGAAAGCCAGGTAACGCAGGTTTGCCGGATCGGTCATATGGTTCATCTTGGTATTCATCTCCAGGCGGATATCCAGAGAGGAAGTGTTATTGTAGTGAGCATAATCGTCGAGCATGCTGCCGGACATCTTCATGATCATGTCATAGTAGATATCGGCATCATCAGAAGCCTTGTTGATGTTTTCCATTTCCAGATAGACTGCTTTGGCTTCTTCGGACTGGGCTGCATAAGCAGTCAGCGGGCAAAGCATCATCATGGCGCTAATGGCCAAAATAAGTGTTTTCTTCATCTTCATGTTCATTCGCTCCTGTGTTGAATGTTTTCGTGTTACATTCATTGTAATGCAAATTGCCGGATTTGTCCATAGCTGTTGGTTCTTTTTGCCAATTTAAAGAAAAAACTACAGAATAACGTTGAAAAGTCAGGGAGAGTCTGATAATATAGGTCTATTGGAATGAAGGGGAGTATACAGAAACGTTAGGAGCGCAAATATATGAACATATCAGAAAAGACGAAGACATTGTTGGCAGGCAGCTCGGTGATCCGGAAGCTGTTTGAAGAAGGCCGTGAGATGGCGGCTGTCGTAGGTGAGAAAAATGTATATGATTTCAGTTTGGGAAATCCTTTTGTCAGCCCGCCAAAGAAGGTGAAGGAAAGTATCCTCCGGCTGGTAGACGAGAAGGAGCCGGGATATCTGCATGGATATATGAAGAATGCCGGATATGATGAGGTGCGCAGTGCGGTGGCAGAATCCCTGAACCGCCGTTTTGAGATGCATTACCAACCGAACAATATTATTATGACCGTGGGTGCGGCCGGCGGACTGACCTGTATTTTCAGTTCGTTGCTGAATCCTGATGATGAAGTGGTTTGTTTTGCTCCTTACTTTGGTGAATACCGCAGTTATGTGATGAACTTTTATGGCAAGCTGGTGGTGGTTCCGGCTGATACCCGGGATTTCCAGCCGAATCTGGAGGAACTGGACAGCCTGATCCATGAAAAGACCAAAGTTCTTTTGATTAACAATCCCAACAATCCCTCCGGTGTGATCTACTCACGGGAATCGCTGATACGTCTGCAGGAGATTCTGGAACAGGCAGAACGCCGGATCGGGCATGCCATCTGTGTGGTATCGGACGAACCGTACCGGGAGCTGGCATATGATGGGGCGGAAGTGCCGTATATGCCAAAGTACATTAAGAACTGTATCGTCTGCTACTCTTTCAGCAAGTCGCTGTCGCTGCCGGGTGAGCGGATCGGTTATATGGCCATCTCGCCGGATATTGAGAGCTGTCAGGAGATTGAGGATGCATTGATTGTCAGCAACCGGGCTTTGGGATATATCAATGCGCCATCGCTGTTTCAGCTGGTGGTGAAGGATTGTCTGGAAGAAAAGGTCAATGTGGACATTTATGATAAAAACCGCAGGCTGCTCTACGAAAGCCTGACGGCGATGGGTTTTACCTGTGTGAAACCACAGGGCGCCTTCTATATGCTGGTGAAATCACCGGTGGCGAATGAGCAGGATTTTGTGAATGAAGGAAAGAAACACCATATTATCATGGTATCGACCAGTTCCTTTGGCTGTCCGGGATATGTAAGACTGGCTTACTGCATTCCTTATGAGACGATTGAACGGTCTTTACCGGCGTTTCAGAAGCTGGCGGAAACCTATTTTAACGAATAAGCAGACGGACATGGTGAGCGGGAGGGCGGTGATTGGGGCTGTACCTTCCGCTTTTTGTGTTGTGCTGCGAAAAATATAAGAAAAGAGGAACGAAAATGACTGGTTTGGGAACCGTGGTGAATGTGGCAGCCGTCCTGGCTGGAGCAACCGTGGGAATGTTGATCAAGGGCGGATTGCCGAGAAGATTTCAAGATACTGTGACGAGTGCGATCGGCTTATGTACGATGTTTATCGGGATATCCGGGGCTTTATCCGGACTTTTAAAGCTTGGTGAAAGCGGTCGTCTGGAAACCCAGGATACCATGATTATGATTGGTTCACTGATTATCGGGGCCTTGATTGGCGAGGGGATCGACATTGAACTGCGTCTGGAGAATCTGGGGATGTGGTGCAAGCGTCTGGTTCCGCGGGATAAGCAGAACAGCGGCAGCTTTGTGGAAGGATTTGTAACCAGCTCCCTGTTGTTTTGTGTGGGGGCGATGGCAATCGTCGGATCGTTGGAGGATGGTTTGAATCATAATTTCAGCGTGCTGTTTGCCAAATCGGTGATGGATGGAGTGATGGCCGTGGTATTTACGGCTTCGCTGGGGATCGGTGTGTTTTTCTCGGTGATTCCGATTGTGATTTATCAAGGCGGAATTACCCTGTTGGCCGGATTTGTCCGTCCCTATTTGAGCGATGTGCTGATTGGCCGGATGTCTTTTGTTGGTTCCATTCTGATCTTTGCCCTGGGAATCAACCTGGTTTTTGACAGGAAACTAAAAATCGGCAATTTGCTGCCGGCGATGTTTATGCCGCTGCTGTTCCAGTTGTTTTCATAAGCGGCAGGGAGGTGTAAGCTATGAAGTTTGCAAAACGAATGGACCGGTTTGGGGAGGGCATTTTTTCCCGGCTGGCAGAACGAAAAAAGCAACTGCTGCGGCAGGGGGATGAGGTGGTGGACTTAAGTATTGGAACGCCCAATATTCCGCCGGCAAAGCACATCCTGGCGGCGCTGACAGAGGCGGTGCAGGATCCGGCTAATTATGTCTATGCGATCAACGATCAGACGGCATTGCTGGCGGCTGTTTCCCAGTGGTATGAGCGACGGTACGGGGTGACGGTTGATCCCCGGACGGAGGTGCTGTCGCTGCAGGGTTCCCAGGAGGGGCTGGCCCACATTGCTTTGTCCATAATTGACGAAGGGGACCTGGTTCTGGTGCCGGATCCTTGTTATCCGATATTTGCGGATGGCCCGTTGCTGGCGGGGGCGGAGCTTTATTATATGCCGCAGAAAAAGGAACATAATTATGTGATCCAGTTGACAGAGATTCCGGAAGAAGCAGCGAAACGGGCGAAGTTTATGGTGGTATCTTACCCCAATAACCCGACGGCGGCGATGGCGACCGATTCTTTTTATAAAGAATTGATCGCTTTTGCGAAAAAATATGATATTATGGTATTACATGATAATGCTTATAGTGAACTGGTCTTTGACGGGCGCTCCGGCGGCAGTTTCCTGCAGTTTCCCGGGGCCCGGGAAGTCGGGGTGGAGTTCAATTCCTTATCCAAGACATATGGACTGGCCGGTGCCAGGGTGGGATTTTGTGTCGGCAATGCCGAGATGGTGGCTCATTTGAAGTTATTAAAATCCAATCTGGATTATGGCATGTTCCTGTCGGTTCAGCAGGCGGCAATTGCGGCTATTGCCGGTGACCAGTCTTGTGTGGCGGCGACCCGTGGTGCGTATGAGCGGCGGCGGGATATTCTGTGTGACGGTCTGCGGGCAATTGGCTGGGATCTTGCCAAACCACCGGCGACGATGTTTGTCTGGGCGGAGATTCCGGCGCACTATTCCTCTTCCGAACAGTTTGTCATGGATTTGCTGGAGCAGTGTGGTGTGCTGATGACACCGGGAAGTGCTTTTGGCCCGTCCGGGGAAGGGTATGTGCGAATGGCACTGGTGCAGGAGGAACAGGCTTTGCGAAAAGCGATTGCGGCGATTGAGAAAAGCGGTATTTTGAAAGGATAAGGTCGACCACCTTGAAACAAAATTACAAGATTGTATTGCAATATGAAGGAACCCGGTATGACGGGTGGCAGAAGCAAAAGAACACGGAGAACACCATCCAGGGCAAGCTGGAACGGATTTTGGCCAGGATGACCGGCGAAGAAGTGGAAGTGCATGGTTCCGGCAGAACCGATGCAGGCGTTCATGCCCGGGGTCAGGTGGCCAATTTTCATTTGCCTCCGGGCATGGAAGCGGCAGCGGTGATGGAGTACCTGAACCGGTATCTGCCGGAGGACATTGGAGTGCTGTCGATTGCCGAAGTGCCGGAGCGGTTTCACAGCCGTCTGAAGGCCCGGAAAAAGATCTATGTGTATCAGATTGAAACGGCGGCCAGGTGTGATGTCTTTGTCCGCCGAATACAATATGGCCTGGGTCAGCCGCTGGATTTGACAGCGATGCGGCAGGCGGCGGCCGCTTTGTGCGGAACCTGTGATTATAAAAGCTTCTGTGGCAACAGCAGGATGAAAAAATCAACGGTCCGGACGGTGGAAAGCATTGATATCCATCAGGACGGTACGGTAGTGGTGCTGACCTTTGTGGGAAATGGTTTTCTGCAGCACATGGTCCGGATTATGACCGGCACATTGTTGGAAGTCGGGCTTGGCAAACGAAAACCGGAAACGATGGGGGCGATTTTGGCGGCGCGGGACCGTCGGGCGGCCGGTGATACGGCACCGGCGGAAGGGTTGAGTCTGGCCAGGGTATTGTACTAGTACACCAGATGCATCAAAACCGCCGGTTTGTCAGATGATAATGGAAAGAGATAAAAATAATTACCAGACAGTGCAATAAGATGGCAGCTAATTGCATTATCTTATTAGAAGGGAAATTCGATTGAACGACGAGGAACTTTTAAAACGGGTAGGCGTCGGGGATCAGGACGCTTTTCATCAACTATACCGGAATACAGACCGGACCATATACAGTTTCATATTGTCAATCCTTAAGAATCCTCACGATGCGGAAGAAGTCATGCAGGAGACGTTTCTTAAGGTCTGGACTTCTGCGCCCTCTTATCAGGCCCAGGGAAAGCCGCTGGCATGGATGTTTACCATTGCCCGGAATCTTTGCTATATGAAGTTTCGCGATCAAAAGCGGCAGTCTGACATTGGCCTGGATGAACTGAGTGGGGATGAGGTCGGAGAAATCTGTCCCCAGTTGGAAAATATGGCGGATAATCTGGTGTTACAGGCAGCCCTTGAGATACTGAAAGAAGAGGAGCGGCAGATCGTGCTGCTGCATGCATCGGCCGGGATGAAACACAGAGAGGTTGCGGCCAGTCTGCAGCTGCCGCTGTCGACGGTACTGTCCAAGTACAATCGGGCCATGAAAAAGATGGAACAATATTTAAGAGAGGAGTGAGAAGGTGATGCAGGATACCGACAGGATCAAATTGAATAAAGCACAGATCGAGTCACATCTGAAGTCGGCTGTAGACACGCTTACTCCAAATGTTTTAGACAGGATTGATTTGTCAACCCCGCAGGAGTCAGCGGCACCCCAGGCAGAACCGAGCCGGGTGGTGTCGATCAACCGCCGGCTGCGGCAGATGGCGCTGACGGCCGCCGCCTGTCTGTGCCTGGTGGTGATGGGCGGCGGAGCTTATACCCACCGTCAGGACCAGCGGGTCGAAGCGGTGATTGGCATTGATGTAAATCCCAGTGTGGAATTGCATATCAACCGGAAGAATAAGGTTCTTCAGGCCAATGCGCTGAATCAGGAAGGCCAAGCGGTACTGGCCGATATGGATTTGGGCGGGGTGGATCTGAATGTTGCCGTTCATGCAATTATCGGCTCCATGGTGACCAATGGCTATCTGAATGACCTGGACAATGCCATTCTGGTGACAGTGAGCAATGACAGTGTCAGAAAAGCGTCGGCATTGCGGACGGAGATTGTGGGTGATATCGAAAAGACCCTGGAAGAGAACCAGGTCCAGGCAGTGGTCTATGACCAGCAGGTGATTGAACTGGATGAAATCAAGGCTCTGGCCGGCCAGTATGGGATTTCCTATGGTAAGGCTTATTTCCTGAAAGAACTGATTGCGCAGAATCCATCTCTGACGATGGCTGACATGGAGGAGCTTTCGTCCCTGAGCATGGACGAAATTGTCCGGAAGATTACGGAGCAGTCCTATGCGTTGGGTGAGTTTGCCGAGAAAAAGGAAACTCCGACAACAGCGGCGCCCACTACGGCAAAAGAGACGAGTCCGACGGAGCCAGCTACGGAACCGGAGACTTCACCGGCAGAGACAATACCGGCCACGAAAGCGCCCGAGCCGGAGTCTGCGACTGCGGCACCGACTACCCAGGCCGATACGGAAGCGGTGAGGAAGGACCGGGTAAAGATTGATTATGTTGATTATGAAGACGGCTGCGTCTATGTTTATTTTGTTACCAAGGTAAAATGGCAAAACCCGACGGTAGCGGTGTACGATGAAGAAGGGGAAGCCTATGCTGCGATGGTAACCGACACTTCCGGCAAGGATTGTGTGATTGAGGTTAGCGGCCTGGAAGGCGGCAAATCCTATACGTTTGTCCTTGGCGGCCTGACGCCGGTAGAAGGCGGCGGAGCGACGACAGTAACCGGATACTTTGAAAAACCGGTGATTGCCGGTGAGGAACAAGAGGATGAAACGGATGATGACGAGGAGGAAAGCGCCGAGAGTACGGAAGCAGTAACTTCGGCGGCGGAGACGGAAACAGTGCCGGAAACAGTGCCGGAAACCGATACGGCAGCGGAGACGGAAACTGCCGGGAAGACAGAGGCTGCTGCGGAATCGGCCCTTTGAGATGCGAATCCTTGAAGATCAGTAAAAAGCTTTTGGATGTGTAAGTGATCTTACATGTCCGAGAGCTTTTTTTGTTGGTTTGTATTGCGCTAAAAACATGAAGTTTCCGATGCTAAATTGAATAGACTTTACACTTCCAATGTAGTATAATTTACATATTGATCGCCAATTATCAATGACTGCGGGAGGGTATACATATGGCATTAACAAGTGATGATTTACAGGCAATTGCCGGACTGATTGAAACCACGATTGACAAAAAGTTTGACGAAAAATTAGAACCAATTAAGGCAGACATTACCGGCATGAAAGGCAGCATTAACCGGCTGGAAACAGATGTAACGGATATGAAAGGCAGCATTAACCGGCTGGAAACAGATGTAACGGATATGAAAGGCAGCATTAACCGGC
>Ga0153996_1000754_pt1 | contig 14111 bp, 16 predicted proteins | sample TSNC080MetaG_FD_104728 | JGI IMG/M metagenome (GOLD analysis project Ga0153996, IMG submission 104728) | Attine ant fungus gardens microbial communities from North Carolina, USA - TSNC080 MetaG | ecosystem: Host-associated > Fungi > Mycelium > Unclassified | place: USA: North Carolina, Lumber...
CCCGACCACTTCCATGTATTCGACACCGACGAATCCGGCGGCGACGAGGCCCGTCCGGTCAACGTTTCCCGCCTGAAAATCCTGAAATTCTGAGGTTCTCCATGAAAGTCTATTGCATCGACCCGGACGGGTATTTTACCGGCAAAACCGCGACCGCCAATCCGCACCCGTTTCGAACAGGTGAATACCTTTATCCGGCATTTACCGTCGCAAAAGCGCCGCCCGCCGCAATCAGGGAGGAACGGCAACGCTGGATCGGTGACGACTGGATCGTTGAACGGCGGCCCGATGCCGCTCCGCAGCCGCAACCGGAACAGCCGGTCGAGCAGCGCCCGAGCGTGCAACAGCAACAGGCCGCGTTCCTTTTGCAGCTTACCGACCAACATATCGCCGACGCCAAAGCAGAAGGGTTTGCGGTGCCGCCCGACTGGATGGCCTATCGCAACACGCTGGCCGAGATCGCAATGGATGCCCGCGACATCGTCCGCGCCATTCCGGTGCCGCCCGCACCGATAGCGGCAGCAGCCGTCGAGCACGATGCGGGTAGCGTTGCAAAAGCTCCCCTGCCGTCGATGGATGATATCAAGGCCGGGGCGAAGGCACAGGTCGCGGTCATGCTCGACATGGCGGCCAATGCCATCACCGGCGCGACGCCACTGGCGGAAAGGCTGTCGTGGGGACCGAAACAGGATGCCGCCAAAGCCTGTCAGGCCGGAACAGCGACATCGGACCAGATCGCCATGCTGGAAGCCGAAGCCGCCGTCACCGGCGAAAACCTCGACGATCTCGTTGTGACCATCCTCGACGCTGCCGCCGCTTATCATACCGCCTCCGGCACCATCGCGGGCCTGCGCCGGATGATTGCCGCCGAACTCGATGCCTGCGCCGATATCCCGGCAATCAATACCATTCTCGCCACCGCCGAACAGAAAATCGCAGCTGTTCAGCACTGATTCAGTTACCACCCCGGAACTCTCACAAACCGCCCTTCGTGGCGGCTTTTTTATGTCCAAGGAGGACTTAATGCCTGCTCCTGTTTTCGGCATTATCAATACCCGCCCGAATGATGAACCGTTGCCGGTTGTCGGCGCGGACTTTTCCAAGATCGCCATGGTGTCCACCTCCGATGACGCTGACGCCAGTCTTTTCCCGGTCGATGAACCTGTCCGCTTTTCCACCAGCGACCTGAAATACACCTCTGCACTCGGCTCCGGTTATCTCGCCGATGCCGTGCGCGGTATCTCGGCACAGCTCACCGAATTGCAGGTAGCTGCGGACGTGACCGTGGTGCGCGTCGCCGAGGGAGCCGCGAGCGATCCTCAGCAGAAGCTGGAGCAAACGGTTGCCAATCTGGTCGGCTCCGGTGCAAACCGTACAGGCATCCATGCACTGCGCGACGCTCCGTCGAGCGTGAACGCAACGCCGCGCATCGTTCTTTGCCCCGGGTACACCGCGTGGCGGCCCGATACGAATTCAGCCAACCCGATCCTCGCCGAGCTGCCAGCCATCCTGAATGGGCTGCTCGCCATTGCCGTCGCCGATGTGCCGGACGGGAGCCGTGATGCCGCTATTGCGGCTCGCGAGACCGTCCAGTCCGAGCGTATCATGCTGGTTGGCACCGGAGCCCGCGTCTACGAAGGCACGGATAATCCGCAGGTGGTCACCCGCCCGATGGCTCCACGCATCGCCGGGCTATTCGCTCGCACCGACCATTCCCATAGCGGCAAGCCTTTTCACCCGATCGCTAATCAGCCGGTTTACGGCATTGTCGGACCGTCGCGCCCGATCGAGTTCAGCCTCACGGATGGCGCGGTCGAGGGTCAACAGTTGCTGGAGGCGGATATCGGCATCGTGGTGCGCGGTGAAGTCGGCGTCGATACCGCGATTGCGGATGGTGGTTTCGTCTTCATCGGCACCGAATCTTGCGCCGAGGGCGAACTCTGGTCGCAAATCCATCAGGTGCGCGGTGCTGATTACATTACCGTGAAGCTCATGAAGCTTGCTCGGCAATTCCTCGGCAAGAGCGTCAATGCCGATCTCGTGGAAGCGTGGATCAACAGCATTCGTTTCATGCTCCGTGATCACAAAGCCGCCAACGACATCCTCGGCTATGACGTGCAGTTCAAACCTGCCATGAATTCAGCAGAAGAGGTGCGCCTCGGACATCTGACCGTGAGCCCGTACATCGAACATGCTCCCGTGTTCCGCCGCGCCACCCACGAAGTGCGCCGCTACCGCCCGGCAGTGGAAGCACTCGTGAAGGACATCGTGGCTCGCCTCAACACCACTGCCTGACTGTCCCCCAAAGCCGCGCCTCCCGGCGCGGTTTCCACAATTCCAGCTTTTAAAGGTATACCATGCAGCCTCTTTACATCATGGAAGCCGCCGATGTGCGCCGGGCGGACGAACCGGAATCGTCTCGCGCCCTGACGATTGGCAAGGTCGGACTTCCAGCCATCAAGTTTTTCAATACCGAACACAAGCCCGGCGGTGGTGCCGGAGCCATCAATTTCGTTTTCCCGCAGATCGAAGCGCTGAAGCCGAAATTCGAGCTGAAAGGTATTCCCGATGTTGATATCGTGGAGAATATCGGGCTGACGGACGGCACCAAGAACAAATGGATTTTTGCGGGCGCGGTCCGAGACAAGAAAACCGGCATTCTCCTTCCATCGCGCGCGATTATCGAAGGTATCGTTGCGGAATGGGAGCCGGATGAATTCGAGATCGGAGAACTTGTGGGCTGCAACCACGTACTCCACGAGGTGACCCACTATGAGTTCCATCTCGGCGATAAGGAACTCTGGTACTACGACTGGTGGGAGCGCGAATTCCGCCGAGGCAAGAAAAATCCCTTAGCAGCCGTGAAAGCGGCTCTTGGCGGCTCCTGATAGCCTCGCTTCCCTTCTTAATCAATTCTCGTCCCAACGCCCGGCCTTCGCGCCGGGCTTTTCTTTTTGGATATCTCCCATGAAAAACCATCCATTGAAACGCCCGGTCGATTTCGAGGGCAAATCCTATACCGATATTCTTCTCGATGAGCCGTCGCTCGGCGCTATTGAGGCTCACGAGAACACCATCAGCAAGGGCGGCTCCGAATTGAGCGGCATGATCGCACTGCTCGCTGTCGATTCCGGCTGGCCGGAAGGGGCTATCCGCAAAATCAAGAAAAGCGACATGACAGGGATTACGGATGCCCTTGCCCCTTTTCTCGCCGAGGATGGCGGGAGTGGCGGTCCTACACCGCCGAAGTAGCCCACTTTCTCCATACCCCTCTGGATCAGCTTCGGCGTGAACGCTGGTCAGCCCTTCTGGCTTGGCACGATGAGGCCAAGCGTCTTGCCGCCCTGAACTTCCGGTGATGTTATGGCTTCGTTGACTTCCAGCCTGATTGTCAAATTGATCAATCAGGTATCGTCTCCCGCGAAACAGGTAACTTCGTCCATCAAGGGAATCGGCCAAGCGTTTTCCGGCCTGAGCAGCAAGAATATGCTGGCTGGTCTTGATACCGCCATCAAACGCAACAACGAACAGCTTGCCGCCATGCGCGGCAAGCTCCTTGGCGCGGCAGCGGTTGGCTATGGGCTGACCCGGGCAATTACTGGTCCTGTTCAGGCGGCCATGGATTTTGAAAGCGCCATGGCTGACGTGAAGAAGGTTGTCGATTTCGACAACTTTGATGACTTCAAGAAGTTTCAGAACGATGTTCTGGAAATGACTACCCGTATCCCGATGGCAGGCAAGGAGCTTTCCGCTATTGTGGCGGAGGCTGGACAGTCGGGCATTCCAAAAGCCGAACTTTTGAAATTTACCGAGATGGCGGCCAAGGTTGGTGTGGCCTTCGATATCTCGGCGCGGGAAGCCGGTGAAGCGCTGGCGAAGATGAAAACCGGGCTTGGTCTTAGCATAGCTGAAACCAGCAAACTTTCCGATGCCATGAATCATCTGTCGAACAATCAGGCGTCCAAGGCGCGTGACGTGCTCGACGTGGTGCGCCGGGTCGGTGCCATGGGTAAACAATTCGGGTTCAGGCCGGAACAGGTTGCGGCTTTCGGTTCGGCCATGGTCGCAGCCGGTGCGCAATCGGAGGTTGCTTCTACTTCCTTTATGAATATGGGGCGGGCGCTCACCAAAGGTGCTTCCGCGACCAAACGCCAGCGGGCAGCCTATCAGCGTCTTGGTCTCGACGCCAAAAAAGTAGCGATCAGGATGCAGAAGGATGCAGTTGGCACAACTGTCGATGCCATGGAACGCATCGGCAAGTTGCCAGCACATCTGCGCGCTTCGGTTGTATCCGACTTGTTCGGCGATGAGGCGCGGGCGCTTGGGCCACTCTTGACAAACTTGCCACTTCTCAAAAACTCCCTGAAATTGGTGGCATCCGAGCAGGAATATCTCGGTTCGACGGAGAAGGAATACGTTTCCCGGTCGCAGACTTTTGCGAATGCGGTTCAGATCATGAGGAATCGACTTAACCGCATGGCAATAGCTATCGGCTCCGTGCTTATGCCACCACTGGCTGCACTGATGGATAAAATTGCGCCATTGGTCGATTCTTTCACCCAATGGGCGCAGGCACACCCGGAGCTGGTACGAAATATCGTTATCGCCACTACGGCGCTGATCGGCTTTCGGATTGCAACCATCGGCATTCGGGCTGCGGCCCTTTTTGCCAAAGGCGGAATTATGGAATTGGCATCCAGTTTCCTCCGCATAGGACGGTTCGGCGGCAAGACATTAACTGCACCGTTCAGGGGCTTCGGGCGGGCGATGGGAATCGCGGGCAATGCTTCGCAACGGCAGGCCAAGAAGCTGCTGAAAACACGGCAAGAAGCCTATCGTTCAGCTCTGGCGCTACAAACTTTGGCGCGACAGGGCAAGCTGGCTGGTGCCAACATGAAGGTGGCAACCGCCAATGTGCGCGCTTCCGGCATGGCGCTGGCCGCCGCGCAACAGGCGGCGGCGCAGGCAGGCGTGAAATCCACCTCAACTTTTGGTGCCATGGGGCGCGGCATAGGTAATCTGTTGAATCCGCTCCGCCTCGGAAAAGCTGCATTCGGCGGTATCGGTGCTGCTCTACGCGGTATGAAGTGGCTTGCAGGTGGATCGCTCTTCGGCATGGTCGCTTTTGCCGGGCTGGAATGGCTCAGCAATAACTGGAAGGGTCTCGTTGAGTTTTGTACGAGTTTCGGCGACGGCTTCATGAAGGCGTTAGGGCCTGCCAAACCTGTAGTTGAGGCGATCAGTTCGGCTTTCTCTGGTATCTATGACTGGTTTTCCAAGTTACTCGGACCAATTGACGAGACCGGTGAAAAGTGGCGTGGTTGGGGTGAAGCTGCTGGAAAAGCAGTGGGCAGCGTCATCAACTTGGTTGCCGATCTGATCGGCGGGCTTGTTTCCGCAATCGGAAAAATTAAGGAAGTCCTATCGTTCGATCTTTCGGGGCATTCCAAGTCTCCCGAAAAGTTCAGGCCAAAGAACTTTTCACTTCCCGGCCCGGATGGTTATGCCAAAGGAGGTAACTTCTCTGGTGGCACCATCCTTGTCGGCGAAGAAGGTCCGGAACTGATTACCGCTTCCCGCTCCGGCTACGTTCATACAGCCGACGAAACCCGGAAGATGCTCAACAGTAACGGCGGCGGTAAATCCGTAGCGGGTGGTGGTGTCGCAACTGTCAATCTCGGTGGCATGTCCGTGTCCATCAATGGTGTGAACGATCCGCGCGCAATTGCCGATCAGGTTATCAGCGAATTGCAATCACGGCTTGGCTCGGCGCTCACCGGCATTCAGGCCGATCTTGGTTATACGTCTTAAAGGTTTTTCCCATGCTGTATCAACTTGGGCCGGTCAGCGTCGATGTCTGGCCCTTCAATGCCGATTCCGTGCAGGGCGAGGCGGCTGCGGATTTTGCCAACAAGGCGCTGATCGGTCGGCGTCCGGGCTATGAGTTCATGGGCGAGGGCGAGGAAACATGGACGCTTTCCGGCCAGCTTCTCCCCACCAAACTCGGCGGGCTGGATGAACTCGAGATGCTTCACGACATGCGCCGCAACGGCGACCGTATCATGGTGGCACGCGGCGATGGAAAAATCCTCGGCTGGTATGCGGTGCAATCCATCTCCGAGGGACACGAAAAGCTTGGGCCAGATGGCGTCGGGCAAGTCATCAAACATTCCATCAAGCTCTTGCGTGTCGATGAACCCGGTGCAGATGAAGGTGCCGGGCTTCTCAGCAAAATTCTTTCCCTGTTCTGAGGTTCACTCATGCTGGAAACCGTAACCATAAAGGGCGAGGGAATCACCCTCGACCTGCTTCTCTGGCGGCGCTATGGGCGGCGCGGGCAAGACCTGTTGGACAAAGCCTTTTTGCTCAATCCCGGCCTCGCCGCGAAGGGCTATTTCCTGCCGCTCGGAACCACAATCATCGTGCCGGATATGCCGAAGCAAAAACAGACACGGCGTGTCGTTAACCTGTTTGGGGAATGAGCCATGCCTTGGAAAGTGAATTGGCGTGTCGATATTGACGGAGAAGATCGCTCCGAAGCGATGAGTAAATACCTGATCTCGATCGAGATTGAGGAGGGAGAAGGGAGCGAAGCGGATAAGGCGTCGCTTGCTTTTGATGATACTGACGGACAGTTGAAGTTGCCCAAAAAGGGAGAGAAAGTCCGTGTCTGGCTGAATAATGTAGAGGTATTCTCCGGTGTCCTTGATGACCCGGAATGGTCGATCGCACGTGGTGCTGGCCGTCAACTGTCGGTTTCTGCCAAAGGCTTTGACAGTCGATCTAAAATCAAGGAAGCGCTCAACTTCCATATGGACGATGCGACCCTCAAGGAGTTCCTGACCGAGGCAGGCCAGCGCGCCGATATCGACGAAGTGATTATTGATCCGGCTTTCTCCGATATCCGGCGGGACTTCTGGTCAGCGGATGACGAAAGCTTCCTGCACCTTGGCAACCGCATTGCTCCCGAAGTTGGTGGCACCTTTAAAGTAAAGGACCGGAAAGCTGTGCTCGCCAAACGCGGTGGCGGGAAAACGCCGGGCGGTGGCGAAATGCCCGTAGTTCTGGTTGATTGCGCGAAGACGACGACAACCTTACGCATCAAGCCCGGTGTCGGACGCTCTGACTATAGCTCAACCCGTATCCGCTACTTCGACCGCAAGGAGGCCAAGTGGAAGGAGGAGGATGTCGAGATCAAGAGTGGCGATGACGCACCGAAAGCGCGCGATGTGGTGCGTTATCCAAAGGCGGACAAGGAACAGGCCGAGCTGGTCGGTAAAGGCCGCAAGGCAAATGCCGAACGGGAACGAGGTTCGGGAAACGCCACCATAGATTTGAACCCTATCGCCCGCGTGGAAGGCACCGCTCGTATCACCAGCGCTCGTGAAGGGATAGACGGTGATTATCGCATTCGCAGTGTGAGGCACCGTGCCGATCGAAGCGGAGGAAGCACCACGGATTTGACATTCGGGGAGCCGGGAAAAGACGCCGGAAAGGATAAACGCAAGGCCGAGGGTGACGACGAAGGTGGCGAGGATTAAGCCTTGCCGCGAATGAGGGCGGCAAGGTCGAGTGCATCGCTCCGCACCTCGGCAGGGCACATATCCAAGCGCTCCATGAGTACGGCATAGCCAAGCGCCATCCGTTCGGCGGCCAGTACATGAATAGGCCGGACCTGTGATTCGCCAGCCTCCAGTGCCTGATAGGCCCGAAGGCTCATACCAAGCTGATTAGCCATGCTATGTTGCGTCATTTCGCAGCCCTTGCGGATGGCTATCAGTTTGTCGAGGTCGCTTGTCATTGAAATTCAGTCCGTTCTGCGCTATTAATTGACCGGAGTGGTACCGGGGTTTTTAGGCCCCGGCACCGACTCCGGCTAGTTGTAGATGGAAATCGTGACTTTCCATCTACCCAACCGGAGGGTTATGCTGAAGCATTGCTTCATGTTTCCCTCCTTTTGGGTTTGTCAGGAACATCCCTGACAAGATTGTTTTATGAAAAAACCGCGTAAAGGTCAAGTGCCTTTATGCGGTTTTTGCGTATTTCGTTCCTTTTTTCAGCCGCCCTCTGGGGCGGCTTTTTTGTTGGAGCCAGCCGTGAAGCAAACCTTTGATATTGTTATGAATTGGGTGTTCACCCACGAAGGCGGGTATTCGTCCGACCGCGCCGACCCGGGCAACTGGACGGGCGGCAAGGTCGGGAAAGGCCAGCTCAAGGGAACCAAGTTCGGTATTTCCGCCAAAGCTTACCCGAATCTCGACATCAAGAACCTGACGAAAGATCAGGCCCGGGCGCTGTATAAGCGGGATTATTGGGATAGGGTGAAGGGTGACAATCTCCCTGCGGGCCTTGATTATGTGGCCTACGATGCGGCCATCAATTCCGGCCCGGCCCAATCGGCGCGGTGGATTCAGCGTGCGGTAGGCGTTGCGGCGGATGGCGTGATCGGCGCGCAGACGCTCGCGGCGATCGATGCGGCAGCGCGGGAAAATGAAGAGGCGCTGATTACCAATGCTACTGGCCAGCGCCTCACTTTCCTCAAGAGCCTCTCGACTTGGGGGCGCTATGGCAAGGGCTGGAAGCGCCGTGTTGACGATGTCCGCGCCAACTCTCTCAAGCTTGCCCGCGCCGACACTAAGTATGTGATGCCGACCTATGTGGCTGGTATGCAGTATAAGGGCCGCGTGGAAGATATGAAAGCAATGTCAACCGATGACGGCAAGGCTGCCGTGGGTGCGGGTATCGGTGCGGTTGGCATTGCCGCCACGCAGCTTGCCGACACCATTGCGCCCCATGCTGACACGCCCGTGCTCAAATATGTGTTCGTGGCGCTGACCGTGGTCGGCGTCGGTATCGCAGCCTATGTCACGGTACGCGGCCTGATGACAGGGCGAGCCAAGGAGGCGACCGCATGATAGGCTTCTTCTCGTGGCTCGCCGGAACCCGGGTGGGCCGATGGACGGCGGTAATCGTGGCGGCTTTGGCCGCCTTTTTTGTTGCCGTTGTCAAAGTCTTTTCGGCGGGGCAATCCGCCGAAAAATCCAAACAGAACAAGGCGTCTCTAGATGCCTACCGCAAACGGAGCGAGGTGAATGATGAAATCGCTCGCCAGTCTGATTCTGATAGTCGCGCTGAGCTGTCTCAGTGGGTGCGTAAGTCCGACAATTCCTGATGTGTGCGCCGGGTGGCGACCGATCCGCCCGGCGGCGACGGACATCAACAATGTGAGCAGCGAGCTGGCGCGCCAGATTGTGGCGCACAATCGCTTTGGTCGGCGAAACTGCAAGTGGCAGCCTTAAAAAAGCTGCCCCTGTTTGCCCGTGGCCTTTTCCTTCACCGCTTTTTTCAGGCTTTCGGTGTGTCCGAATGGGACTTTCGGGCGCGCTCCGTTAATCACCTCGGCGGCGGTGAGGATTTGCAGGCGCGGCATTTTCTGGCCGCCGGTCTCGTAAAAACCGGCGGCAGCGGCTTCCTTCACCATCTCGCGGGTCGGCTCGCGCAGAGTGAGGAAAATACCGAGCGCCGCTTCCTCGCGGTCCATCACCCCCTTGAGATCGCGGATATCGCCCGATTTGATGGCTCCGCCCTTGACTGAGATGATAGCCATCTGTGATTTTCTATTCTCATCCGAGAAATGCAGATAGCCATCGATGCCCCGATCCATGCCCTTGCGCCCGCCTTTATAGGGTTGCCCGCCAATGGTGGCGACGATCCATTTCTGGAATTCATGCTTGTCGCGCTCGGCAAGGTCGCGCGCGGCATCCGCGTCCTTCGGGACGCCATGAACCTCATAGGCGATGCCGGGAAAAGCGTCCTTGAGGCGTTTTTCGATCAGCGTCACCGCCATATGAGTAATGTCGATACCGATCCATTGGCGTTCCAGCTTTTGGGACGCATGCACCGTGGTGCCACAACCGCAAAACGGATCGAGCACCACGTCGCCGGGATTGGACGAGGCGGAGATGATGCGCTCCAAAAGGGCAACGGGTTTTTGGGTGGGATAGCCGAGACGATCCGCTCCTCCCACAGATGGGATATCGTCCCAAGAATTCTGCAACGGAACTCCAGGCATGTCTTCAAGAAGCCGTTTGTATTCCGGCATGCCACTGGATGCATAAACAAGCCTATCTTCTATAGTGAATTTACGCATGTTCTCTTGGCTATAGGCCCAAAAACGCCCTCTGTAAGGCGGAACCTGCTTATACTCCCATCCCTCCAAAGGGTTGAGGTATTCTTCCGCAAGGTCAGCCTCCCAATCACCGCCTAGAGGGCGCTTAACCGGCCAGAGATAGGATACATCTCCTCCGGGTTTGGCCGCTGTTAAGTTGTCACGCCTAAAGCGTCTGCCACTGCTATCGACATGGCGATATGCTGATTGAATATAGTCGTCGCTGTAAGCGGTATAGAGCCAGTTCCAAGTATGCTTTTTCGATTTTGAATAGAATAATATTATATCGCGGATGTTTCCGTACTGGGTTCTGCCCTGCTTGGCATCATTGTGAGCCGATGATCTCTTCCAACTAAGTTCATTGAGATAGTTTTTTGCACCAAATATCGCATCAAGCAAAATCTTTAAATAATGGCTCGCAGTCGGGTCGCAATGCAGATAAAGCGATCCGGTCGGTTTCAGCACCCGATGCAATTCGATCAGCCGCACCGCCATCATGGCGAGATAGGCCATCATGTCGTTTTCGCCGAGTGCCGAGCGCATTGCTTTCAACATCACCGCCGCATCGGAATTCGGCCCTTTCATCACCTCGTCGAAGGCGAGTTCCGCGCTCTCATTCCAGTGCCACGTATCGTCGAATGCCTCGATCTGCGCCTGCGATCCGTCTCCCGCCGGAGATTTGAATAGCACGTTGTAGCTGGCATTCGAGTTGAACGGCGGGTCGAGATAAATCAGATCGACCGATTCGTCGGCGATCCGCGCCCGCAAAACCTCAAGATTATCGCCGTAATATAAGTGGTTCATCGTCACCCGCCTTCCGGCAACCCGCTTTGTCTGCGGCATCTTTCGACAATCGCTCTCGACCCGTCAATGACGGCTTTCTTCGGCCCGCTCCGCGCGGGCTTTTTTGTTGGGAAAACTCATGCTCGCTTTTCTTATCACTGTGACCAAAGGAGGTGCATTTTGACTGATGCCTCTAAGCGCCCCCGTTTCGACCCGACGATCAACCTTGGTCATCTCCTCACGTTCCTAGGCCTGTGCTTGGCCGCTCTCGGAGCCTATTACGGCGCGAAGGCGGAACTCGCCTCGGTAGCGATGCGTCTCACCATCGTGGAAAAGCAGATCGAGAAAATGTCGCAGATCCTTATCACGGACGCGCGACAGGATGAACGAACCACTGCGATCGAGCGCCGCCTCGATCGGCTCGAACAGCAATTACATCGTTCGGGCTCAAAATCCGGTATCCAGAATGAATAAACGTATCCCCGGCAAGCGCCTGACCGCTACCGAAGAAAGCGCCTTACGTGCGCGAATAGAAGTCGGAGAGGTCCCGGTCCACGCCGCCCGGGCGCTCGGAATCGGCGCACGTTCAGCATGGCGCATCGCCCGTGAGATGAAGGCCGCCAAACCAGCGGCCACCGCTCATAAGCTCGGCGGCTCACTGATCGATCGCGAAAACATTGCTCTACGTGACGAGGTGGCGCGGCTCCGTAAGGAACTGCTCACCTCACACCGGCAGGCGTTGGATGATGAAGCCGTGAAAGTGCTGCTCGGCCAGATGGCTTCCGCCCCGTCCGCGCCGCCTGACTGGCTTGTGGCCGAACCGAAACGCGACAGGAAAACCGCCGAAGTGCCGGTGGCGATATGGTCCGACTGGCACATGGGCGAGACCGTGAGCCGGGCCGAGACCAACGGCGTCAATGAGTACAACCCGGAGATTGCCGAGGCGCGTATCCGGCGGCTGGTGGAAAGCACCATTCTCCTGTGCCGCCGACATGGCCCCGGTACCTATCCCGGCATCGTCATCAACCTGCTTGGCGATTTCGTATCCGGCGGCCTGCACCCGGAACTGTTGCGGACGGACGCGGAAGAGCAAATCCCCTCGGCGCTTCGCTGCTTCGACATTCTGGTGTGGGCGCTGGAAACGATGGCGAAGGAATTCAAGCGCGTCTACGTGCCGTGCGCCTCGGGCAATCATGGCCGCAATACCGTCAAGCCCGAATTGAAACGGTACGTCTACAAGAACTTCGACTATCTGATTTACGAGCTTCTTGCCCGGCATTTCGAAGGGCGGCGTGATGTCGTGATCGATAACCGCCCGTCGAACGAGGTTTACTATCGCATCCACAACCAGCGTTATCTGGCGATGCACGGCGACATGCTCGGCGTGAAAGGCGGTGACGGTATCATTGGCGCAATCGGCCCTATCATGCGCGGCGAGATCAAGACGCGCGGGCAGGCAACCAGCACGGGCCGGGATTACGACATCCTGCTCATAGGGCACTGGCATCAAGCCTTGTGGCTTCCGCGCGCCATCGTCGCCAACACGCTCAAGGGTTTTGACGAATATGCCAAGAATGCCCTGCGCGCACCGCCGTCCGAGCCGAGTCAACCGCTCTGGTTCGTTCATCCGAAGCGAGGAATTACCAGCCGGTGGGACGTGAAGGTCGAGGAACCGGCGGAGAACAGGGATTCAACATGGGTGTCATGGGAGAATGCAGCATGAAGGGCTTGACACTGATCGGCTTCACCGGGCTTGCGGGTTCGGGGAAGAGCACTGCCGCGCACCTTCTTCTGGAGGAGCGCGGCTTCTATCCGGTATCGTTCGCCGGGCCATTGAAAACCATGGCCCGGGCGTTCGGGCTCTCTGATCGCGAGTTGAACGGAGACTTGAAGGAGGTTCCGAGCATTCATCTTTGCGGAAAGACGCCCCGGCAGTTCATGCAGCTTCTCGGTACCGAGTTCGGGCGGCAGATGATCGGTGGTGATTTGTGGCTCCGGGCCTTCCGGCGTGAAGCACAGCGGCTTTACCAAGATGGTTGGACGTCCCTCGTTGTCGATGATGTGCGATTTGAGAATGAAGCTACCCTGATTCATAAAATGGGCGGACGCGTGATCCGCATCGAGCGCCCCGGTTCCGGTAGTGTATCGGGTGCTGGTCACGCGTCCGAGGCGGGAATTGCCAAAATAGATGCCGTCATTCTCAATTCCGGTAGCCTCGATAAGCTGCGCGAGAATATTGTGGGCCTGTTATAGGTTGGAAGATCGCCACCAGTTGCGAATGTCGCGCGGAGATGGGAAGGAAAACCCGGAAATTCTTTTTTGCCCCTCTTTGTCGAATGCTTCCCAATATTTCCCTTCGATCCTCCGGGCGACAACAACCGTTTCCCCGTTAAAAATAAGACGAACCTCGTCTTTTCCGGTCTTTTCCATAGAAATAGGGTCTGGCTCCTCGTCCTGTCCCGTCTTGATTCTGAACAGCTCCCAGAACGCCGGGTGCATTTGCCGCTCTCCATTCTCCCATTCCTGCCAATAAATGACGCTGGAATGAACGACCTCCCCGGCCTCGTCCGGCGTTAGCTCTGCCACCTCGCGCGCCACCCGGATTTCATCCGGCTTCGGATAGCGTGGGGCACTGGGGTTTGATTTGCTGCGGTTCTGATGGTTTGCCATGGCATTTTTCGAGAGTTTCTATGTTGCTTTTTGCTCTTGCTTTTGGAGCTTTTTCAGAGATTTGGCGTCATAGGAAACCTCATAACCGTTTGCATTCAGCTTCACGTTTGATGCTGAGCTGAGAAGGCCGGAAGCTAGAGCGGAAAGCGGAGAGTATTCCACCGTTTCCCCTGTTGCCGTCGAACCTTCAAAAAGATTCTTTGTGATTCCAGCAAGTAGGGCCTCCGGCATTTCTTCATTCTGGATGTTCTTCCATTCCAGAGCGGCTTCAACCGCCCATGTTGCCCGGTTGATGTCGATCTCAAACTGCTTGGTTTGGAACTGCGCATCGGCATGTTTATCAAACCAACGATTCATCCAAGAAATATAGAGTCCTTTTGAATAATCAGTCACGGGTGCTTGATGCGCCTGAGAATGAGACTTCCCATTGATAACATGATCATAGCCTCGGATACATCGAGGCGCTTTTCGTAATCTCTGACCAGCCTGC
>Ga0153996_1000755_pt1 | contig 14095 bp, 6 predicted proteins | sample TSNC080MetaG_FD_104728 | JGI IMG/M metagenome (GOLD analysis project Ga0153996, IMG submission 104728) | Attine ant fungus gardens microbial communities from North Carolina, USA - TSNC080 MetaG | ecosystem: Host-associated > Fungi > Mycelium > Unclassified | place: USA: North Carolina, Lumber...
AACAGCTAACTCCGACCAAGTCAGCGCCCGGGAAAGCCCGGGCGCCGAGGTCTGCGTAAGCAGTTATTTCGCCGCCGCTAAGGACGCCCTTTGATTGTTTGCGGGAAGCATATTGCCTCCCATAGTGGCTGATTTTGGCAGTTTGTAAGTTTGCAAAAGCATAGATCATCCGGTATCGGTACAACACGGTTATAGGAGGGGGGGGCTTTTAAATTCCTTGAAAAAACAGTGGCAGGAGGGCATGGGAAGTCTCAGTAAGATTTATGGATTATGACCACAAAGATATAACACCCCTTTCATCATTCATGAAAGGGGTGTTATATTGGAAAGAGGGGAGGGATTCATTTGTTCCATTTATAATAGAGATGTCCTGATTTCAGGATTTAACTATTTTACTTTCACTCTCCTCGCTTTAGAGTATTTTCCGTATACTTTTTTACCGCCTGAAATCCGGTATGCCCTTGCCTTGATATAGATGGTTATACCGCTTTTCAGTTTTTTTAGGTTGATTTTTAACTTTGTTGCCTTCTTTACAGTCTTCACCACTTTGTATTTTCCTGTTTTCTTATTGGAAACACAGATCTGGTATCCTTTTGCATTTGCCACCTTCTTTTTCAAGGTTACTCTTACTTTCCCTTTTGAAGTGGATTTTGCTGATTTAATGGTCGGAACTTTTAATGTGATAGTGGGCGTTACCGACTTAAGGGCGATAATCGCATCATTTATTTCTTTCGTGGCTTTATCTACAACATCCTGTCCACCCCGGGCAGCATTTACGGCTTTTGCCAGGGCTTCTACTACCTTAGCATAGGATTCTGCAGTATATTTTCCGACATCCAGGGCTTTAGCCTTATTTACAGCTTCATTCAACTTCGTAAGGTTTACTGGTTCCATTGTTTTGGCCACTAAATCCCGGATGGCATCTTTCAGAGCACTGGCAGCCTCATCAATAGCTGTTTGATTAGTTTTATCCACTGCTGCCGCGTCAGCCAATGCATTAATTACACTTTGGTAAGATTCTGATGTATAAACATCTGCTTTCAGTTCTCTGGCTTCATTAACTGCCTCATTTAATTTAGCCAAATTTATCACCGGTATCACCAGCTTTTCTACCAATCCGTCAATGGCAGTATTCAACTCTGAGGCTGCATTGTCAACGGCTGTCTGGTCGTTTCTATCTACCGATATGGCTTTTGTTAACGCTCCTACAACTTTTTTATAAGATTCGGACGTATATCTGTCGGCATCCAGGTCTTTTGCTCTCGTAACAGCCTCATTTAATTCTGTCAAATCAGCAGTGCTAATCCGTACCAATCCGTTTATGGCATTATTTAAGGCTTCTGCTGCCGCATCCACATCCTCCTGCTTATTTTTATCTGCCAAGACCGCATCTGCCAGGGCTTTTGCTACCTCTGCATAGGAGTCCGGTGTATATAATCCGGTATCCAGTTCTGTCGCTGCCTGGACAGCGCTATTCAAATCATCCAAATTTACATCTGGCACCGTCGGATTTTTTACTAATCCTTTCATGGTATCCTCCAGCACTTTCGCTGACGCATCAACCGCTGCCTGATCATTCCTGTCCACAAGTGCGGCTTCTATCAGGGCTTCTACTACCTTCGCAAATGATTTTGCAGTATATTCACCTACATTTAAGTTTTTGGCTTCCTCAATTAATTTTACCAAAATCGAAGTATCCACCACAAACTCCAATTCTTCAATGGTCATCAGCAGGGCAGTTATTGCTTCTTTGGCTTCCTGCTGACCTGCACTGGTCTTTTCCAGAATGAGACGTGCCTCTTCTAAAGCGTTCTGTAAGTTTAACCAACTTTCTTCTGTATATCCAGTATTCAGAAGATCCTTAAACTCTTCATATACGTTTTGCAGCGGCGTTTTATTAGCTGCATACGTCAGACCGCTTTTCGCTTTGCCTAATTCCTTTACCGCTCGATTGACCATCTTCTGAGTAGCTTCTGCATCATCAAGTACAGCTGCTGCCTGATTCAATACATTCTGGAATGACGTCCAGCTGTCAGTTGTATATCCCTTATCTTGCATGAGTCGAAACGCTTTAAACTGGAACTGCAGAACAAGTTTATCTACCCCATCTGTCCCATCGATATTTTCCAAGTCTCCAAGCAACTTCAGCAAAGTGGTCTCCACCTTTGCTACTGCATCCGTTGCAGCCTGTTCATCTGCCAGTAGAGCACCTACTTGATCCATCGCCTCTGCAAACGGACTCCAACTTTCTGCAGAATAATCAGTGCTGTTCAAAGTCTGGCAGCGTTTATACAGATTCTTCAAAGATGTTTTATCTGCTTTAATAAATTTTTCTATTGCCAGGACTACAGCTTTCAAATCATAGAGAGCCAATTCTACATCACGTATAGACTCTACAGTGGCAGACGCCAGCACTTTTTCTGCATTATCTTTTTTAATAGTAACACGTGCCCAGCTTTCTTCTGTGTAATCCATGGCATTAAGAGTATTTATTTCCTCCAGAATGGCTTCCAACTCCTTGCAAAGCTTTTCCAGATTTAGATTCACAAGTCCGATATATGCGTCTGATAAATCAGCCTGCATGAGGCGTACATCAGACTGTGCTACTTCATCTGCTTTCAAAAGTTCTTCTGTTAATTCCATTGCCTCTTTAAAGGCATAAAAGCTTTCAATGCTGTATTCATCTTCTTTTGCCAATAAATCTTTCAGTTGATTATAGTCTGCCTGCAATAAACTGGTATCCACTTTTTCCAATACTTCTATGTAGTCCAGGTTACATATATAACTATTGGTATCTTTGCGTAATACAAAGCAAATATCATCAGACCCAGTATAAAGTTCCGGCAAGGTCTGCTCCACAATGGTGTAATTCTGCCATCCTCCAGTGGGTGGTATAGCAATCGTTGTAATGAGTTCTCCATCCACATCACCTTTGCGCATTTCAATTCTGGCGTTGCTGCAGCAGTTGGTAGCCCCGCTATACCGCACTCTGATTTTTTCCACACCGGCATCGGTAAAAAATGTATTTTCATAGGTAATCCATGCCTTATCATAAGAAATATTTCCAATGTTGACAAGGCTTTTTCCGTTCATGTCAGTACTGGTTTCCACATTTAAACTGCCGCCCGACCATTTGTCATAACCCTCTGCTTCCAAACGGCCATAACGGCTGACGGGCAAAATTTTAAAATAATCAAAATTACAGATATAGGGCTTACTGTCATTTGTAGTTCCACGGAATACCAGGTATACGTCTTTTACACCTATCAGTTGTTTTCCTTCTCTTAAAAGCACCTGACGAATTTCATACTGATTCCAGTCATTTTCGGCAGACGGCAGATACACAGTACCAACCAGTTTTCCTTCCGGACTGCCTATACGTACTTCCATCCGCGCATCGAAAGCACATTCCTCTTTATTGCCTGCGTAGCAAATTTCCATGTCACCGGATCCATAGGTACCAAACGCCAAATCCTCATATTTTATCCAGGATCCATCATAGATGCCCGTCAGATACTCACCTTCATTTACAAGCCCTTCTGCCGACCAGTCGTCGGAAGCTTCACCCTCATACCGTTCAAAACCGTTCGGCAAATCAACCATGCCGTCAGTATAATCTACCGGTACATACATCAAACAGTCTTTGCCTGCATTGAACACAAACCGGACTTGCGCCTCTGTGTTGGATCGTGCATTGTTAAATGCCTCACCTTTAATATTCACTACATTGTTTCCTTCTTCCATCCACAGGCTATTTTTTTCAATTTCCTCACCGTCCACCCAAATGCTCTCAAGCTTATTCATCAAAGGTGTTACTTTGAATCGAATATCTGTGAGATTCGCTTTATCAATCGCCGGTATATCGAATACCTCCACTTCACGCAGCGCCATCTTGCTCCACGAATTGTTAAAGCTGTTGATACGGATACGTACTCCCGTAACATCAAATACCTTATCAAACCGGATGCCGCATTCCTCTGCAGATTCTCCATTGGTTGCCCAGGCAGGAGAGTAATTTTCCACCACAGAATCCCAGGTACTTCCATCTTTGGTTATTTCAATATCTAAATTGGTAGGGCCCTGAGACTTAGGATAATTTGCCCACAGTGAAATTTGATTGAAAGATTGTGGTTCTTCCCAGTCCAGTGTGATGTAATAATTGGGATTATGGGTTTCCCAGTCAGCTTTGCTGACATAATATCCAACATTATATTTTCCATCTACTAAAGATAGGCCAGGAACATTAATATCCCCACTTGGTGCTCCGTAGGCCGTTGCATCCACTGCTGCCAAAGGTGCCTTATTCACAACGTGAAAGGCTACTGAACTATCGCCGATTTCTGGTGTATAATCGTCTTCGGGATTCACTGCATTTCTGTACTGGCGAAGGTCTTGCACTTTATAATCAGTTCCCCATTCAGATGCGGTGCTGCCCATCACAAAATGTATGTCGCCACCATTAACAATATCTTCATAAGTAAGCACAGGCTTATTCAATGGTTCACCATTCAAGGTAGCTGACTGGATATAGCAATTTCCCGTTGTCTGATTATTATCAGTAGTAATAGTGAACTGGGTATTGTGTTTCGGATTGGTAATAACAGCCTTATCAAAAATGGGGCTGCCAATCATATAGTCACCCGAAGCCGGATTTACCGGATAAAAGCCCAAAGCCGAAAAAATATACCACGCAGACATCTGGCCACAGTCATCATTACCTGTCATTCCTGCCATATCATTGCTATAGCTTTTCAGCAGGGTATCGCGTACCCAGTACTGCGTACTGTATGGCTTACCGCTGTAATTGAACATATACGCATAATGATGCGAGGGTTCGTTGTCATGCTTCACACCGTTATTAAAAATACGTTCCAGATTGCTGTTATAGAAATCCAATCCCATGGTATTAATCAGACCTTGAGGATCCTGCATAACACAATAAGTATACTGGTCGGTTCCGCCTTCTGTATATTCTGCACCAACATTTGTCCAGTTTCCATTAATATCGCGTCCATAAGGTACTTTTAATTCAGGATGGAAAATATTTTTATAATTCTGGCTACGGTTAACAAAAAATTCATAATCATCGTCTTTATCGACTGCTTTCGCTACCTGAGCCACGCACCAGTCGTCATATGCGCCTTCCAGGGTACGGGAAATGTTTTCCTTTGTTTTTCCATTTGGAAGATATCCCAATGCCTTGTAATAGGTCAGACCGGCTCGCGCCTCATAAGGTACCCCCGTCGCCCTGTCTCCCCACGTTCTGTTCAAATCATTTTCCGGCGGTACCATAGCATCTTTGTATACGGCTTCATAGGCAAGATTATAATCAAAACCGTCAAAGCCTTTGCGGATGGCTTCTGCCACAATCGAATCCGCATGTGTGCCAATCATAATATTGGTGTAGTAAGGATTTGGCCATTTTGGCATATAACCACCTTCCTGATAGTTTTGCAGCAGTGACTGTACCATGTCGTCAATCTGTTCAGGCATAATCAAAGTTAAAAAGCTGTTTTCTGCACGGAAAGTATCCCAGATGGAAAAATCGGTATAAGAAACACCTTCATGTACCTGATCATCATAAGGACTGTAGTACATATTCCCATTTTCAGTTTCTTCATAAAATTTACGGGGAAACAGCATGGAATGGTACATACCAGTGTAAAAAATATAACGTTCATCTTCAAATTTTTGGGTTTCAGGACCGTAAATATCAATCTGCTTCAGTTTTTCATTCCAAGTATTGTACAGACTATCTTTTACATTTCCAAAATCCCAATCCGGGATTTCCTGCTGCAGGTTTTTGCGTGCTTGTTCAACACTAAGAAAAGAAGTTCCGATTTTCACCTGCACAGTAACGGTTTGAGTATCACTGCCTGCAAATTTCGCCCAGGCACCTGCGCCTAGCCCTTCAACAACATCCCCATCAGCCAGATTGTAATTTTTATACAAACCCTGATCCGTAAAAGGTTCCGAAAACTGATACACAAAATAACCCTTTAGATTTTTTGGAGGCGTATTATTTAGATGGCTGCTCATGTTGTCGTTGTTCCAGCCGTAAATCTCATTGCTGTCCGCATCAACAGCAGCATACCCACTGCCTCTGTTCCTGGAAGCTTCCACAATCAAATTAGGTGTTTCGCCTACAGGATAGGTAATGTTGAAAATTGCACAGCGCTCTGTTGCCGTTAATTCCGTCTGGATTTTCTTTCCGCTGCCGGTATCCATCTTCACGCTGTAATAATAAGGGGTCGATTCTTCATCGGTGTCGTGGCTAAAGCTGAGCCTGCGATCACTAAGCTTAGTTTTCACGCTCCCCACACCAGGCATCATATTCACATATCCATAGTCGCCCATCCAGATAGCAGGCTGGTGCGATGCCATAAAACCGCTGATCTGGCTATCCTGATATCGGTAGGATATATCGCTGATAGCATTTTGCCGGGTTTGTGGGGTAAAGTTCGTCATCCCAAATGGTGCAGTAACAAAAGGAGCCAGCCCTGCCCATTCGCTGCCGCTGAACTGTTGTGTGCCAATCAGCGGATTTACATAGCGCACAGGATCCGGAGTACCTTCGTTGGGAGGTACTACCTTTCCAGTTGCTGCCGGCACTTCTTCCAAAGCCGCCAAAGCTTCTGTCGGAATCTCACTGACGAGCAGGGTCACCAGCAACAGTATTGATAAAATCCGTAGTTTAAATTTCTCTTTCATTATATTGAAACCTCCTTGATTTATTTATCTTGTCATTTCCTCTCCTATTATACTACCGGATATTCATTACATAAAAGTCTATATGGCTTGAGTTGTTTTAGCTCCCATTACGCAATGTGATCAACGAAAACCCCACTTTTTCAAAATCACCTAGACCAAATGGGATCAGGAGAACAACTTTTTAAAACCATTCCCCTACTTCCCATTTTTAATTAATTAAAAATCACCTGCCATAAGTACTGACACTCCTGTATCTACATCTATCTCAGTAAGCGCTTCACCTTTCAATACCTTTTCTGCCGTAAATATTCCCTCTTTGCCCATTATATCAGGGTTCTGTGCCATAGTTGCCAATATATATCCACCTTTAATCAGTTCACTAATGGTGTCAGATGTATCGAAACCAACACCAACAATATCATCGCCCGATTCCTGGATCGCATTACCTGCACCTACGCTGGATCCTTCATTTGCCCCAAAGATACCTACGACTCCCTGTGTTATGTAAGCGCTTGCTATATCTTTTGATTTTGCAGCGTCACCTTCACCATACTGAGTTTCCATGATTTCAAAATCAGTTCCTTCAAATGCTTCCCTGAATCCTTCCTCACGTGCTACACAGGATGCAGTAGCTGCGTTTACATTGACAATGCCGATGTTTCCGCTTGTGATTCCTTTGCTTTCCAGCTCTTCCAACATTGTCTCGCCTGCTGTCTTGCCTGCTGCTTTGTTATCTGTTGTAAATGTTGCTTCCCCAGGATAATTGGCTGCCGAGTCTACATAAATAATCTTAACTCCTGCTGCAGTTGCTTCTTCCAAAGCTACCGTCACTGCATCCGGTCCGTTCGCTGCCAGTAAAATTGCATCTGCTCCGCCCGCAACCGCATTATTGATGCATTCGATCTGTTTTGCATCGTCTTTTACATCTGGCGCTGACCATTTGTAATCAATATTTCCTAATTCGGCAACCGCTTCCAGGCATCCATTATCAATATTTTTCCAGTACTGGTCCATTTGATCCATGGTGATCAGGAATACTGTATAGCTCTCGCCTGCGTTATCAGTTTCTTCTGCTATTGCTTCTGTATCTTTTGCAGTCTCTGTTTCCCGGGCGGCCTCTGTTGCCTCTGGCACTTGTGTAGCTGCAGTGTTTCCACTGTCTCCATTATTACTTCCGCATCCTGCCAACATTGCCCCTGTCATCGCCATGCAGAGAATCATACTAATTACTTTCTTTTTCATTACCTTTCCTCCTTGATTTTAATTATTTATTATTAAAAGCTTTTGCTTTTAATTTCTATTCTTTATTTACTTTTCTTCTTAAATTTACCTGTACGGACTACAACATCCAGAAGCACGGATACAACTACGATAATACCGATCACTATATTCCGTATTGCTACCGGCGCTCCCGCAAACTGAAGACCATTTTGCAGTACGCCCCAAATGGAAGCCCCAATGACTGTCCCCAGTAAAATACCCTGGCCGCCCAGAGTGGATACCCCACCGATTACAGAAGCTGCCACTGCGTACATTTCATAGGAATTACCTGCATCCATGGTACCCATTCCTGCTGTGGCACAAGTGATGATACCAACCAGAAATGAGCAGAAGGCACTCACCAAGTATACTTTTACCGTAGTGCCTACTATGGATACTCCTGATAATTTGGCTGCTTCCACATTAGAACCTATAGCGTATATGTGTCTCCCTGTTCTGGTCTTACTTAATAAAAAATTAAAAATAAGCCAGATTACAATTGCAATCAAAATGGTATTATAGACCCCTAACGTTTTTCCATAGTAAAAGAAATCCCGGAATCTTTTTGCACCTTCACCAATCGAATCGGTATTGTAATTACCGTTTACGATCTGCGCAATCCCTCTTGCAATTGTCATGGTGCCAAGGGTTGCTATAAAAGGCGGCAGCTGGCAGGTCGCAACCAGATGTCCATTGATGAAGCCAACTACCAGGCTTGCTATCAATGTAATGAGTACGGCTGCCCATGGATTCACTCCCTTTGTCATCAGTGTTGCCGAAATCATACAGCTCATGCCGACCACCGAACCAATGGATAAGTCAATATTTCCCGTAATCAGAACATAGGACTGCCCAATGCCGATCAGCAAGATCGGTGCTATCTGCCTCAGCAGGTTCCCAATGTTTCTTCCTGAAAAGAAGGCCGGGTTTAAAATCCCAAACACGATACATAGCATGATTAATCCAACGGTAACTGTAAGCACCTGCCCCATACCCCGTATTGCCAATATCTTTTTAATGCCCTTTTTACTTACTTCCATAAAATTTATCTCCTTTACTGTCAACTTATCTTTTTCTCGAATTGGGTTGCATATTTCAGGATCTGATCCTGTTCCGCTTCTTCCCTGTCTAGTTCACCGGTAATGCGCCCATCACACATTATTACGATCCTGTCACTGATGCCCATAATTTCCGGCATTTCTGATGAAACAAACATGACCCCTATGCCATTCTTTTTCAATTCATTCATTAAATTATAAATCTCTACTTTAGCAGCAACATCAATGCCCCTGGTCGGCTCGTCAAATATTACTACCCTGGAATTTCGTGCAAGCCATTTTCCTACAACTACTTTCTGCTGGTTTCCGCCGGACAGACTTCCTGCGTCAACATAATCACCTGCCAGCCTGATTTTAAGGTTTGATACGGTTTCCGATGTCATCTTATCCTGCTTTTTCATATTTACAACACCTAATTTATTACAAACGATATCTAAATTTGGCAGGGCAATATTATCTGCTACACTTAATTTGGTGCATAAACCATCTTTTTGTCGGTCTTCCGGGGCGAGCACGATTCCAGCTCTGATTGCATCTTCCGGCTTTTTTATCCGGACCTCTTTCCCATCCAGAATGATTTCTCCGCTCTCTTTTGGATCAACACCAAAAATTGCTCTTGTAGTTTCCGTCCTGCCGGCTCCCATCAGTCCTGCAATACCGATGATTTCACCTTCATACAGTTCCAAGTTGATATCCCGCACCATGTGCCCGGCATTTAAATCCCTGATTTCTAATATTTTCTTACCTTTCTTGCATTCTATATGAGGAAACTTTTCCGTAATTTCCCGTCCCACCATATAAGAGACAATTTCATCCAGGTTTGTTTTACTATACTCCATATCTGTAACGTACTGTCCATCCCGCAGGATGATTACCCGATCTGCTATATGCTGTAGCTCTTCCAGCCTGTGTGATATGTAAACAATGGAGCATCCTTCACTTTTTAGCTGATGGATGATCCGGAATAACTCTTCGATTTCTGCAGATGTTAATGCGGAAGTTGGCTCATCCATGATCAGGATTCTCGCATCTGTGGACAGTGCTTTTGCAATCTCTACCATCTGCTGTTTCGATACAGGCAGGCTTCCGACAATGGTTTCGGGGCTGATGTTTATCTTGAGCCGCCCTAAGACTTCCGCTGCCGTACGGTTCATTTCCCGCGCAGACAGTACACCTGACTTGGTTATTTCCCTGCCCAGAAAGATATTTTCTGCAACCGTAAGGTGGGAACACATATTTAATTCCTGATGGATAATTGCAATTCCCAGTTCCTGCGCTTTTGTTGGAGACATATTTTCAATTACCTGACCGTCAATTTTAATGGTTCCTGAGTCTTTTGTATATACACCGCTTAAAATTTTCATCAAAGTAGATTTACCTGCCCCATTCTCTCCCAGAAAGGCTAATACCTCTCCCTGCTTCAGGTGAAATTGCACATTGTCCAATGCTTTTACTCCGGGAAATTCCTTGATAATATACTCCAAATCAACAATATTTTTCTTCATTTTTATCCCTCTTGTCTGTTTTTTCTAATAATATAATATCACACCTATTATATTTCTGAAAAGGGGGTGCTACACCTGAAAAGGGTAGGAATTTACTTGTTCTCTTTCAATGGGAGGCATTTTCCATCAATACCATTTGATCGGTCACTACCCCTAATTATTAACCTCAAATGGCAATGTTACTTCCACATCCGTCCCCAAATGCTCCGTACTGTAAAAACGGATTCCAAATTCTTCTCCAAACAGCAATTTAATTCGATTACTGACATTAACCATACCGATTCCTCCTGTATTATTTGAATTTTCAGCCATATCTAATTGAATCTTTCTCAGTTTTTCGTTTAAATTGTCTAAATCATCTTCTTTCATCCCCACGCCGTTATCGGAAACCATAATATTCAATCTATCTGAAATGATTTGGCAACGAATCGTCACGATACCGTTTCCCAACAGCGGCTCAATTCCGTGGCGTATTGCATTTTCAACAATTGGCTGCAAAATTAATTTTGGGATTAAACATTTCTTTATATTTTTGTCTTCCCCCTCTTCAAAAAAAATCCTTAAAAGAATCTTATCACCAAAACGGTATTTTTGGATCTGGCAATAATGCTGTACATTTTTGATTTCATCTTCCACCGTTACCATAGACTGCACATTTGAAATCGTATAGCGAAAAAATTTTGCCAACACTTCAGCCATTTCACCTACCGCAGGCAGCCCGCCAATCAATGCCTCGCTTCGGATTCCTTCTAATGTATTATAAAGAAAATGAGGATTAATCTGATTCTGAAGGGCTAAATACTCGGCCTGGCTTTTATATAATTCCACCAATTCTTTTTGTTCTATAATGTCGTGCATTTTCTGCATCATTTCATCATGTTCTTTATTCAGTTCAAAGTTTTGATTAAAAATGTCATAGACTATATATCCCCCGGCAAATGCCTGAAATGCCCTATTCAGTGTTTTCATCGGCTTCATTATTTGTTTATATCCCCATAAAGCAAAAACCATAAACTCAAGAAGGCCAATTACACCAATCAATTTTGATCGGAAACTCCCGTCATTCAGTAATAAAAGCGCCATAAAAACCAGTGCTGTAAAAATACCTTGAAACAGCAGGCCCCATTTTACTTTTACAAAAATATAGTCTTTTTTCATATCCGTCTCCTAAGAATATAATCTCCGATACTCTCTTGGTTTTAAGCTTGTATATTTTGAAAAAATTTTTGAAAAGTGTTTTACATCGCAGTATCCGACTGTCTCACAGATATCCGCTACGGAATTATTGGTATCACGCAAGAGTTCTTTTGCCCTTTCCATACGTTTGCTGAGAAGATAATCGCTAAAGGTGCTGCCTGTTTCATTTTTAAACATCGTACCAAAATAGGCTGTATTGAATCCCACAACATCACTTACACTTTCCAAAGAAATAGGTTCTCCCAAATGCTCTGCTATGAAATTTTTAGCCCGGCGAATCGGTTTTGTTTCCATTTGTTCTATTTCTTTCATAATTTCCTGAAAGGAACGGTTCACTGTATCTCTTAAATACTCAAAAGTCTCATGGGCTGAGCCGCAATTATCAATTTCAACATTGAACTGTTCAAAAAGCTTCCCAATATTAGCAGTTGGCATTTCCAATTTCTTTAGCGTAAACAGATAAGCATTAATCGCTTCTTTACACATCTGCAATATCTCATATCCTGTAGTCTCCCGGCGGACCAAAAGATTTTTTTGAAGATGTAATATTGCTGTATTGATATTTTCCATATCATGCAACTCAATTGCATTATAAAACGCTTTATTGAAATCATGAAAAATCTCACTATCCACAAAATCATTGGCATGTTTATATTCGCCCTGGATAACCTGATTTGTCCCTTTCAGCAACCGCTGATCAAGTGCCCACCTGGCAGCTTTAAATCCCCTGGTGAAAATCGCCGGGGATTCTGCCTGTTCACCCAGGCCAATCGTAACCCGGAATCCTTCCAATATGTTTTGCTGTACCAACAGGTTTTGCTGTATCTGATTCATAGTATCTTTGATGCTGCTTATTTCATTTGGAAAATTAAGCGCTAAATAGCAAATTCCTTCCCTGAAATAAAATTCCCAGTCATGGCAGATTTGCAAATTCTGCTGCAATTCCCTGGTGATTTTATTCTCTAAATAAATACGGTTCTTTTCCGTTTGTTCATGGATCCCGTCAATTTTAACTACCGCAGTCTGAAACCAGCCTTTTTGGAAGTGGTATTGATACTTTTCATTTAAATCTCCTATAGCGCTCTCGTCTTGCGGCATATTCTTCTTTAAGATAATATCTTCGAAAAAACTTCTACGTATCCGCTCTTTGTTTTCCTGTTCAAACAAAACCAGACGTTTGCCCATCGTTAGCTGCTCTGTCCTATTTAAATATTGCTCTTTTACCTTCTGAAGAGTATGGATTAATTCCTCTTGATCAATGGGTTTTAATAAATAATTGCTCACGCCAAATTGAATTGCCATCTGTGCATATTCAAATTGCTTATATCCACTGATAACAATGTATTCAAGATCCGGGGCAATCTTTTTTGAATGCTCTATCATTTCTAAACCATCACAGCCCGGCATTTTTATGTCAGTGATAATAATATCCGGCTTATGTTTCCTGACCGCTTCAATTGCATCAATTCCGTTATGTACAATATCCACAATTTCCATATCCATTGAATCCCAGTCAACCAGAAATTCAATCAATTTGCATACTTTTAACTCATCATCTGCAAGAATAACCTTTATCATAAAATCCTCCCACTCTTTTTTTTACGAATCATTGAACACTATTTATATATACTATAACACTCTTTTTTTTATATAGATAACCCAAATTATGGTTATCCAACCTTTTTTAAACTTTACCCTTTACACAGAATATATTTCAGATTTTACTGGTTAGATTGTTTCAATTATCAAAAGGAAAATCCGATATATCTCAACAGGAATATCTGCTGGATATATACCGATTTTTTTTATTTATCATTTATACCTAAAGGCTCAATTTTTAATTCATCATCTTAATAATAACCTTTAACATACAATCACACCTCTCTTCTTCGTATGAATAAAGAGACACTCTATATTAATAAAATTATAGCACCCCTTTCGTCTATTATGAAGGGGTGCTATAATTGAAAAGGGATGGATTTCAATTGTTTCTTTTAGGTCCACCTGGAAGTACTCTGTGAAATATTTGCCCTATGCTTTCATTCGGAATGGTATGGTAACAAGTGTGGATTTATGCCGCTGCAGCTTAGACCACCGGAAAGTGTGATTATTAATTAGAAGTTTTGCAATGGAAAAGCCGGTAGAGAATCATTCATAAAATGTCTCTTACCGACCTTTTGCAGCAACCAGAGGCTACAGTATCTACCATGCTATTGCAGCTTTATTTTTTTACTCCGCTTCCGGATATTCATTACATAAGAGTCTATATGGCTCTTCATCTTCTTCTATTGTTGGAAATCTTCCTATTTCTTCAAGGAACCGGTTATCCGTATTATCATCATTGCACATGGATACCTCCCCTAT
>Ga0153996_1000756_pt1 | contig 14090 bp, 12 predicted proteins | sample TSNC080MetaG_FD_104728 | JGI IMG/M metagenome (GOLD analysis project Ga0153996, IMG submission 104728) | Attine ant fungus gardens microbial communities from North Carolina, USA - TSNC080 MetaG | ecosystem: Host-associated > Fungi > Mycelium > Unclassified | place: USA: North Carolina, Lumber...
ACTTTGGACCGAGAGAACAGGCTTCAGAACCAAACTGCTACTTCTTAATTAACCCAAGCTTGGAATGATATATTAAGCTCCCCAAAGGAGAAGATTTGTCTCCACCTTCTAAGGTTTGAGCGTTTCCAGAGCGAAACTTCTGATAAGCCCGCGACATATGTTTACGGCCACGATGGTGATAGAAGTGCAATGCTCAACCCTTCTTTAGGCATGAGCCTTCGCATTCATCTAAAGAGGCTAAAAAGCTGATAGAACCCGGTGCGTTTGCTCTTCTTCGAGTTGCCTGTCAGACGGTTTTGCAGTCTAATCGTGACTTCTGTCTATCCTGAACGATTCAAGTCACATAAGGATTCACATTCGTGGCGCTCAGCTTCCAATTCTTGCATCAGCTTGCTACTTATTAATACCCGCGCGCTCATGCAGGCAAGATCCTTGAACCGTGATGGAGGCCATTTTTGTTCAGTCGCAGCATGGTTCGACAGTTGAATTGATGCACGCCCTTACTGATATAGATCGCTTCTTCAGCAGCCTAATGTCAAATATATGGCTTCTGTAGGATCTTTCTATTTTCAGGAAAGGACCCCAAGCATCTGATCTATAAAGTTCCAGTATGCAGTGACAACCACTTCGCTGATCAAAGGTCGGACATGCCTTGGAAGACAATCAAGTTGAATGACGGTGAGTGAGTTTCATCACTTTCGCCAACTTATAGCTGATCATTTTCATACCTCAGGAAACAAAATTCCTGGTATCGCGTGCGTCAGGATAGCGGGATAAATGTTGACATTGATATTAATTTGGAAAAGATATGGGACTTGGAGAATGGGAAATGGTCGGGGACCAATTGATGAAGTTGGTCAAGCAATCTCGGTGGGCTTCAACCACATCGGTGAGTAATATATTCCAGTGCCTGCTTCGTTCTGCTTGCTGCATTCCATCAGATACCGCACAGCTATACGGGAACGAAAAAGAGGTTGGGATAGCCATTAAGGAAAGCGGGCTATCCCGAGAGGATATATTCATCACAACAAAATACTCCCACATCCATCAAGTTTCCACAGATATCCCTGCCTCCATAAAGGATAGTTTAAAATTTGTATGCATTTTTCTGCATTCGTAGTACACTAGACTTACAAATTTCTATAGCTAGGTGTCGCCTACGTCGATTTATATCTCATCCATTACCTATCAGCTGCGGTTCCGGATATCCCTACCTCTTGGAGGCGCCTTGAAGATTTCAAAAAGAAGGGTTGGGCGAAGTAGGTTTACTCCCTACTCGAGAGAAAACGAAACATTCGATGTTAATTGCTTGTCCAGGAGTATCGGTGTCAGCAATTATGGCGTTGATGAGCTCAGAACTCTTCTGGCCTCAGCGAAGATCAAACCGGTGGTCAACCAGGCAGAGTTCTACCATCTGATATTGACTAGGATTGTATTGACTTCGCCTTCTTCGACAGATAATGCTCAATCCATACGTCTACCCCGATCAGGCTCCAATCATCGATTTCTGTAAGGCCCATGGAATTGCCATAGAGGCTTATGGTGCACTCCGGTGGGTTGCCATGAATAGAAGGAAAGTGATCAAAGATAGTATTGATTCTTTCTCTGATTTCCAGTCCAATCACACAAATGTCTGGTGGCCCCCTCGATGAACCGCTGGCGAAAATTGCAGAGAAAAAACGTGTTGCACCAGAGCAAATTTTGTTGGCCTGGGTCAAGGCCAAAGATGCTATCTCTGTAACGTATGCTAGTTGCCATTCTTGGAGTCGTGCCCAGCTGTCGTGCTCATTCAACGAAAGTTCCAGCAGCAAGAAAGAAAGACTGCAGCTTTACCTCGATGCCGGGGACATAGGTCTGGTATCTCCTCATACTTGGATACCTGATTGACTATCTAGATTTTAGAGCTCACCGATGCTGAAGTTGTAATCATTGACGCTGCCGGTAAAGAAGGTGCCATTCCAGTTCCGCCCTACTGAATGAGAGCATTCGCTTCGAGTGACCGTCGCTGTAGGTTACTCATGGTAAAAAAGTATCAACAACCACCTTTTCTATTGAATGTTGTACTCAGGTTGCTTGTAGCGTGAGTGACATATATGTACGTGCTCCATCGAATATAGCTTTTTTCTCCGAAATTGTCAAGACTATTCACAATAGACTTGAGGGACATATACCATATCTCTATTTGCAGACGTATTGTAGAGCAAAGAGTGAAATGCTGTTCTCACTCCACCTAGCGCGATGAGGTAGAAATCTGAGTGCAGAGTTCTAGCTTGTTCTTGTCAGGTCATCTGACAGCATGGTGTCATTCAGCATGTCGTATGTCATCTCTTCTGTTTTTGGTTCAGAATTTCTATTCCCAAGCAAACTAGTGTTAAGACTAAGACTGCGAGGGCGTCAGGGGTGTATCAACAGGAAGCATGGAGGCATGTCACACTCTCCAACCCTGAGAGATAAAAATGGTGGCTGAGTCTAAGAAGGAACTCCACGCACGTAACGATGTACTGCGGCAGCATAGATCGTCAATTGTGTGAAGGAAGATGACGACGAATAACTTGACAGCATCAGAATGCCTCCCCATATGATCCCACATTGATTCATACTACGTGTATGAGGACAAGGTGCTGACATGGACGCTTGAACGAGAAATTGCAGAATCTCTATACGAGGCATGTGACTTGCGCCCGCTTGGTACAGGACATTTCACCAACTTTATCATTTCTATATGCGGTTGCCATGAATTTGAACTACATAGCGACTTCCGAAGCTAAACTCCTTGAATGACGGACGGGTCTAGAAGAGGCTGATGAACCCATGTAGCCTAACCACCCGGTTCGGTTCACGTCACAGGGACGTCTATACTGAGGACGTTGGTGCGCATACCATAGCCATTCACATTTGTGGCAGTATGAATGCTCTGTTTATTCACTAGGTAAGACTTCTCCACGTCAAAGATGCTTCAATCGATAGTGTGTCAATACTCCGATACTTATAAGTACTCGAATCCGAAGAAAGGACCTTCACTAATTACTTTGGTGTATCAAAGGTCGTCATGCCTACGACTGACGACATTGATTTTCTCTTTCCGAAACCATCACATCCCCCCACCCTTCTCTGTCCTCAGCGTTGGCCCGGGATTACCCCTGAATCGACACAAACTGTGAGGGATATTCTGAGGGACAACTACAAACGATGGCACATCTTCTTTAATTACATACGATTCCACAAGTACGACCAGCGGCCGCTCTGTGAAATTTGAGACTTACTAGTTGTCTTCTAGTCATGCCATGCACGGTACCCTAGCTATCTGGGCTATGGGTGGGACAGCTGCAGTCATAGAAGCTGGATATGAAATCTATTGCAAACAAAATCGACGTGGCTTCAAGTCACCTGAGCCCATTACAGAGACCAACTTTGACAGACACCTGGGCGATGAAAAGTTGGTGGTCTTTGTTTCTTGTAAAAGAGCCCTAATAGAACGTCGCTAGGTACTACGACGCTTTTGTCACCTTCTACGTCGAGCACGCCCGTAATCACGGATTCTGGGAGACCCTCCAGAAGTTCATCTTCTCTAGAGAGTATAACACACCAGACAGAGAAATGCTCAGCAGGTTTCTGTCTGGCGGTATGCATCCGATGATCCACGTTGGATATGCAGCTGAGATGGGCCTTCCTGTCATGCTTGTCGAAGGTGGATTCAACAACTCTCCTTCCAACATTTGAACTAATTTATTCTGGGTACCTTGACAGGTCTTGCATTAGCTTCTGTTCATGATGCAGACATTGCTCGGCTTTTCCCTCAAACATTCTTCAATGAAATTTGGGCTATCACAGATCCAACTGTTCCTAGAGGGCCCAGTTACACATCTCTAGTTGCCAATGGGATTCGAGGGGCTGCTTCTTATGTTATTCCTCGTCTTGTGTCTAGTTCCGCAGGACCAGTTGATGACAACGTCCATGCGCTCACCATTCTCGCAAGAGTCATGGCCGACGATACAATATCTCAGCCAGCTGATCTGGATGAGCTGAGACTTGTGGAGAATACAGTCCTCAGCTTTGGTAATCGTATCGGTGAACACGTTGCACAATGGACTGTTGACCTCTCCAAGCCCGGAGAGATTGAGAGGAAAATAGAAGAGTTATGTTGGATGGCTGTCATTGGGTTTGGAGTTGCAGGCTGGACTTGGGCACAAGATATTAAACCAGACGGACGTGAATTCCATGCTGACTTCTTCCAGTGAGCCCATTTACTATCGAAATATGAATTTCCCATGCTGATTTTAGTATAGACTCCATCTCGCCACGGCAATTGCCTTTCCTGGATCAATTTTGGCTAGGATGGAATCACCTCATTGCAAAATCGCATTCATTCGCTCGTGTCTCGCCGCTTTGATTGCTCAATACGTCAGTCGTGGAAAGGCTGCGCTCAATATCGCCGGATTCTATAGGTCGCCACTAGCTAACCCATTTCCCTTGCCGTACAACGAGCTACCCACTCCTTCAAAGGACGCTCTCCCAAGCAGGGAATCCATTGAAGCACGTTGTCCAGACCCTTGGCTTCCTTTGATACAGACCACACTCGCTCATCCCGATACACATTTAGGTAAGGCTGTTCGAACCCTTGCATGGCTCGGTGCAAGACTAGGGGATGTTCCCCAGGGAACATTTGGTAGTCCAGATGTCTGCCCTCCGGGTGCGATTGTAACCGAGATGCCTGGCGCAGAATATCTGGATGGAACTTTGTTCATTCGTGTTTGTGGTCTCATGTGCAAGAGGATGGGAAGAGTTCAACAAGGAGAAGATGGTCGTCTGCACTGGGATCGTGAAGGGTTCTGGCAGGATCCTGTGGTTGCTGAGGAGGCGAGGCAGAGAATGTATCCTGGCGAATATCTCGACTGAGCTATCAACTACAATCGTGTATTTGGGAAGTAATAGAAATGTATGTTTCTAGCATTATACAATGTAATTGTTGGGATGGCTTATGGCATGATATAATCTTTGGACAATTTATTCTCTATATATATCTCTTCTCTCGATCACTATCAATTTTGTTATTCTGGGGACATGCTACTCGGACCATAGCTACAACTATCTATGGTCGCACATGCGTCGACTTAGAAGGGTGTCTTCGTACCTAGCCAATGATCTTTCCTTTCTCGTTCATTTCTTCAACCCTGAATCCCGCAATAGAAGACCTTGGTCTTCGTAGACTTCAGTCTAATTGAATCTAGGGTGCGGACTGCACAATCTGTCCATCTTTGTTATAGAATATCCGAGAGTCGTCTTTGTGACGATAACCAGTTTTAGGGAAAAAACCATAGCTATGTAACAGTCATGGTCGTCAGGAACTTGAAGGACATGACACATTGCATGAGGGAGTTGGGGGATATCCACCCTATAGATCTGAGGAGGGGCTCGGATATCTCGTTAAGTTGCTTGACTAGTGAATCTGGGGTAGTGGCACTCCGTTACTGATCCAATCGAGAGAGATGTGCCAAAACAGACAACGGCGATCATGCTGAAGGAGGGACGGAGTTCTCAGAGTTAAGGTTAAGTTCCTATTCTGTTCCCGTTCTAGAAAAATTTTGCACCAGACGCACCAAAATAATTTTAATAAGAGTGTATTGTTGCTTGAACACAGTGAGTCAAAATGAAGATGCTGTATAAAAGCTACAAGTTCATGGTTTACCTGACAAGTTCGACCATCTTCTCTACTTGTTAACATGTCGAAGCCCAGTTCTGGAAATTATTACATCTTGAACCGTGTTCTCTCTCCCGATGATGAGAAGCTTGCACTCACCTTCAATGGCGTAGACAAGTATGTTACTGTCACTCCCTTCATTCATTCGAATCACAACCAGCATGTTAGTTGTTCCTGGTTTATTTGCTATACTAAATGCCTGACTTCTATTGAAATAGTGGCAGATAATTGATTTCGATGGGAAAACACAATCTGTTTCTCCAAGCTCTGACACTCATATTCAAATCGGCTGGGGAAGGGACGGTGCCATCGTCCTTCCCAACGGCAATTATGTCTGGACCATCAGGACTCATCAAGATGGAACTACGTAGGTTGATTTTCCTTCGAATATTTCAGCATGAATTGGCTGAGGAGGACTGTCAGCATCAGAGATGGTGATGATACCGTATACTGGGGTTTGAAAACCGCTGTTTTGGGCGAGACTGTGGGAATTGGTGGTGGAGTTGAACCAAGCTTTGGACAGCGCTGGTATTTGAGTCGCGCTTAGATGTCACTTTCGTGTTTTCAATATAAGGAAGGTCTTGAATTGTACGAAACCTGTCGCTTTGTCTACATACAAAATGTGAATGGAACCCATTTTCAGCTCCCACAAGTCTTGAGAAGGGAGTTTCACTGATGATGTGTGTTGTGTTGTTTCCATAATAGATGCTGATATAGTGGTCACAGGTGTGGTTTGATATTAATAACCTACCAACTGATGACCAGTTGCCTGGCTGCAACTAGATAATAAGAGAATGTATCGATGTCGCCTGCATTGTGAGTGGTGACCGGTAACGACATGCCCCACGTTGATCCTAAAGTAATACCCTGGATTGGTACAGCCTTTAATGGCCAGGCTTGTCAATTTCTGATGTTCGTCCCATCCGCTGTGTCTATTGCTACGGTTTTGGCCGAAAATGATTCCGTAAGTGGCGGTGAGCCATTTACAGCTTTCTGTCGACTCTGATTGATACTTCGTGTTACTCATGACAACGGACACATGACCTTGCCTCAAAATTAATACACTACCCGAAACTGCGCCGCTTGACGTACAAGATATCCTGCAAAACAAGAGGATTGAGACCTGTGGCCACCAGGTTAAATCCCTCATATGCGGGGACTACGGAGGATCGAAACGTGTAATTAAGTATAATTCTCGGAGTTCTCTCTTGTAACCATTTCTCGCCTAGTCCTCGTGGCTTGATGGCACCCTTACGTGGGTTCCGACAATAAATGATAACCAGCTGATAGTCACAGCTGACTCTTCTTCAGAACTACTTCTCCTTTCTAGATATATGATGATGTTCCTCACTCATCTTCCTTATGACTTGGAACGGACAATACTTGAGTATACTGCCAGAGCGGATCGGCTCATGGCACTGACGCTACTGCTTGTCTCACGTGAGGTCAAACGATGGTGAGCCCGAAATCAGGGCTTCGTCTGCCTTCCACTGACGTCGTGATTTAGGATAGAACCGATTCTCTATAGACACATCACACTCAACAACCTTGCCCAGACTGATGCCTTCATTCATACCCTCAACTCTCCTCGTCCTCGATCTCCACAGTTTTTCGCCAACATAAGATCCATTTCCTTCACTTATGGCGTCACCTTCCACCAGGCTGCCAAAATCCTTTCGGTGTGCAGTAACATAACGACACTCTCCTGCCATATAGAGTTTTCTAGACAAAATCTCAATGTTTCTTTGGACGATATCGACAATTTTCGATGTTTCATGACTACATCGTCGCCGACGCTTAAGCGTCTGTCCGTTACGCTTCATCCCTTCATCCTCTGCCCTGATCCAGATTTCAGGGCTCCTGTTCTTCAAAATCTTTCCCATCTGTGCATTTTTGGGTCGTCAGATAATTGTCATAAGTGGCTCTGGCGGGGCCTTGATGCCCTCAAACATCTGACGCATCTTGCGCTCGAAATCGATACCTCTACACCCCTACAAGCTATATACAACATGGCACCTCACTTCCCACCCCTTCTCCATGTCTGCCTTGTGATAATTTCCATAAAAAAGATGCCAATTCAAGAGTACTTGGCGGAAAACAAGGAAATTCAACAGCTCGTATCTGGAGACACGGATCGTCGGGTAGTCATAGGGACTTCTGAAACCCTCGAGACGTTGGGCTCTATCGCAGCATCAGGCCCATCTCATTTGATACAAATGACTCAGTGGGGAGATATTTTAGGCAATAGGACCGCATGGGAGGAAGCAGAGAAGATTATCAGATATAGAATGCGGAATTCTGGTTAGTGCTGTTTGACTTTTGTTTGTGCACCTGTTAACCTCACCCGATCTTAGGCGAAATCATGTTGTAGACTTCATATGGACATATAAACCCATCTATAGCACCTGCTTTATTATTTCTGGGCACACATAGTTTTCTTGGGCATCACCAGGGTGTTAGTATTATCCTGATCATTATCATTTCATAATCAAGGACCCACTCACTGGAAAGACATCTACCCGGACTTCATTGGACTTGTGGCTAGGTGAGATAGTTATGACTCCATAAGAGAACCTACCGCATTTGCAGTATGTAATATATGCAAAGTAGAGTAATCAACCGTGTTACTATCATTACAAGGCATTCTAGTGTGTACAATGAGTGCAAAATTACTTCGTGGCTTGAATCACAAAACTAGCTTGCCTCATTTCAGAAATAAATTCACATCTGAGAGACAAAGTCAGCTTGATAATTGGATTTTGAGAATTTATAATTTCCCACGGACTTGTTTATCAAATCTTAGACTTGTACCATGCGTACAATCGCTCTACTGCGCTCAACCAAGTTATCCTTCCGGAAACGCGTTTTGAAAACACAGTAAATCGGACCCAATTCAGTTTACATCCAAAAAATGTCATCTTCATATCCTGTGCTCGCGGAGTCAACGTCTACAACAACGACAACGACAGAGAAAAAATTGCCGATATGTATAATCATGATCGGTATGGCAGGCGCTGGTAAATCGACTTTTGTGCAGAGAATAAACTCGCATCTGCATTCCTCGGAACCGTCGTCACCTCCCTATATCCTGAACTTGGACCCCGCTGTTGCGTTTGTGCCATACGAGGCGAATATTGACATTCGAGATACTGTAAATTATTCGGAGGTGATGAAACAGTGAGTCTTCCCTCCTCTTCCTCGTCCTTCTTCTCCTTCCCTTGGGCGTCTTGTATTTGGGTGTTGTTGATGATTCTGGGTTGGCTTTGGACGATCTATGACTTAATCAAGGATGGCTTGAAATAAGACTCGGCCCAGTTAGTCTTGTTCTGCTTTTTGGTAGCTTCGCATCATTTTATTTATGGTTTTATCTTGCTATCAGTGGTTCTACGGATACTCGGTTGACACATAAACTGGTTTTCTTGTTCCTAGGTACAATCTAGGTCCGAATGGAGGGATCTTGACAGCCTTAAACTTGTTTACGACCAAGTTTGATCAGGTTCTAGATTTAGTGGAGAAAAGATCTGAGGGTGTTGAGTGCGTAAACATCTTTTGGTTGTTGGTTTTTGTGTCGATGATGTAGGTCTTCTTTAAAGCTATGTCATACTTGACACGCCTGGACAGATTGAGATTTTCACCTGGTCGGCTTCGGGCGCCATCATAACGGATGCAGTGGCGTCATCCTTGCCGACTGTGATAGCGTATATCATTGATACGCCCAGAACAACTGCACCGGCGACTTTCATGTCGAATATGCTATATGCTTGCAGGTGAGCTTTCCTAGTGATTGCTTACTATTATCGGTGTACATCGGAATGCTGTATGCTAACATCTCCTGGTAGTATTTTGTACAAGACGAAATTGCCGTTTATCCTTGTGTTCAATAAAACCGATGTACAACCACACCAGTTCGCGCTGGATTGGATGGCGGATTTTGAAGAATTTCAAGAGGCACTTGCAACGCATGAGAGTGCGAGAGACTCCGAAGGCGAGCCTACGTATATGAATAGCTTGATGCTGAGTATGAGTTTGGTATTGGATGAGTTCTATAGGAACCTGAAGGTTCACAGTCTCAATGGTTTTATAGTTACTAGAAATGCTGACGAAAGAGCTTTTGTTTATGGTATCCTAGGCTGTAGGTGTTTCGAGCGTTACTGGTGACGGTGTAAAGGAGTTCTTTGAAGCCGTCGATGCCTCGCGAGAAGAGTATCAGAGGTATGTAATTTGGTCAGTCGAAACTGCTGAATTAACTATCTCCCAGAGAATATCTGCCCGAGCTTGAGAAGGCGAGACAGCAGAAGGAAAGGACGTTGCAGGAAGTCAAGGATGAGTCTATGAATCGACTGATCAAAGATCTAGCTATTGATCGGGCAAAGAATCCCCATGGACCTTTGGATGAGCGATGGGAGGAGGAGGAGGAGGATGGGGATGACGGTGACATTGATGTAGTGGACACAAGTAAGCTGTCATTCAGATGGATAAACTGGCTTGATATAATGAAACGACATCAGATGAGCATTACATTGATCTGACGCAAAGACGACGACATGGCAATGAAGACATGAGTTGGCCGCGACCGGGCTGAGAGTCAATACGAATACAATACATGTCAGTGTTATTAAGTAGAAATATCGATTAAGTATTACGTGATCGCTCTGATGCGTCTCTGATTCCGCGTCGGTTGTTTCCTTTTCTTGCTCTCTATCCTTTCCTTTCCTTTCCTTGTGTATCTATAATGGAGCGGTGCAGATAGTTTTGCTCTGTTCATGGAATATCGCCTGACGCCCCTCATTGCCTAGTTATGCAAAACTCGAGAAAGTCGGTGCGTCGGCGGTCAAGTTGTGACACAGATGTGTTCTATGGCTGAGGGAACTGTGTGTTCTGCAATGGGACACAGGCGAGGGTACGTCTGCCTCGCGAAGTGTAGAACTCTCTCTCCCTCACCTCTTGTAGGAACCTATGGAGTTGTGTACAAGGCCCGGGACATAACGAACAACCAAATCGTGGCTCTCAAGAAAATAAGACTGGAGGCAGAAGACGAAGGAGTGCCCAGTACGGCCATTCGTGAGATCAGTCTGCTAAAGGAACTCAACGACGACAACGTCGTCAGGTGCGGCGCATGTTTTTTGGTTTTGGTTTTCTTCCGTAACAGCTTTTCCTTTCGCCTCGAACGCCACATTATCGGCGCCATTTGAATCATACCACCTGTCATCTCCTGGTCTTCAGAGCTCGTTCTGATTATGGGTCTATCCCTAGGCTTTTGGACATCGTTCATGCTGACCAAAAACTCTATCTTGTTTTCGAATTTCTGGACGTTGACCTTAAGAGATACATTGAAATAAGCCGCCCCGTCAAACAAGACGTTGTCAAAGTAAGTGACTTTCTTTGCTGTCTTTCCTTGATACTGTTCCATCCTGCCTCTTGCAATTTGTTTTGTTGCACCCATGTACCTGTCACCTGCACATTTCTCGCCAATGCTCCATTTTGAATGCCATTAAATTTGTCGATGACATAGTGTCATGTGATCAATCATTTAACTTCGCCTTCGGTTGGTCGTCCTCTTGCTAATTGTCCTTGTAATAGAAATTCTGTTATCAGCTTAATAAGGGCCTGTTGTACTGTCATGCCCACCGGATTCTCCATCGTGATCTAAAGCCTCAGAATCTCCTCATCGATAAAGATGATAATCTCAAGTTGGCGGACTTTGGGCTAGCGAGGGCCTTCGGGATCCCAATGAGGACGTATACCCACGAGGTAAGCTGTAGTCTATTTTCCTTACCACATTTGGTGCAATCCCTATATACTGAAACCTAATCTAGGTAGTAACATTGTGGTACCGTGCTCCAGAAGTCCTGTTAGGTTCACGTCATTACTCAACTTCTATTGATATGTGGTCTGTCGGGTGTATTTTTGCTGAGATGGCGATGCAGGGACACCCACTATTCCCAGGTGACTCCGAGATTGATCAGATCTTCAGGATCTTCAGGTTCGAGCGTCGCTTATGCCACTTTCATCTCACCTCACTTTCCTTTGTAGGCTTCTTGGCACCCCGAATGAGGATGTTTGGCCCAGTGTTAGTACACTGCCAGATTACAAGACCACGTTCCCGCAATGGTCGAGAAAGGATGTCGGTGAAGCCGTGCCACAACTTGATTCTCAAGGGCTAGACTTACTCAAGCTATTGTTGGTTTATGATACCTCAAAACGCATATCTGGTTAGTCGTGTTTTGAGTCTTGGATACCTTAACTGATCATCTGTTCAGCAAAGCGAGCCTTGAATCATAAATACTTTGAAGACTTTGACTTTTAAAAATACCAAGAATTGTTCTCCCTCTTTTTCTTAGCTAGTGGTCCATCTCTCATGTTTGCATTGCGTTCTGCGATACCATCTCTGTGATCATTCCAAATGCATGCATATGCACATTTTCATTCATGACCGAGACTGGGTGATATCCAATGGAAATCTGTGTACACGGATTCCCCCTTCCCTGCTGAGATGCAGAGCATGAATTTGGGGGTCCTAGATTCTCTATGGGAAGTCGTCCACTTTTATGCTATGCCCAATTGTTCTGCTTCTAGAGAAGTTTCCCTAAAAGCACAACAATGAGACACAACACAAAAGACGGCAGCGATGTGAGCGGGGCCCGACATTGGGGGTGTATCTATAAGAGGCATGTGACCATAGGAGGAAGGTGTGGATGAAGTTTGCTAGTGAATGGCGGGTGCATCACGCATCAATGTAATGAACAGCCTCACAATTCAGCAGGAACTTGTAGCGGGCGAACAACAGATTAGATGAGTATAATTGTTGAAACTCCGAAGGCACCTGTCGATTTGACATCGTACATTGATCTGCCAACATAAGCAGCATTACTCGCCACCGCAGGTTGCGGTGCTCTTCTCGTGGAGACACGAAGGTCGGTGGTATGTGTTTCAATCAAGAAGACTAACTAAATTGGGTTAGATCTGGTTTATAGTTGTGCAAATCACAATAGACGATCGGTTTTTCATTTCATTCTTCGTTTCCGCTATGTACTATCGAGGAACAAAAACTCCGCTTTTAATCGGTTATTGGTCCTGACCTGATGAACGTCCAGCAGCGGTGGCATAAAGTAGGCGATTATAGACTTCTTGATGAGAAAGCCTACGATACTCGTGAACCTTATGAAGCTCTACCTCAGAAACTCTGCAAAATCTCGGATGAGGTGACGTATGGTCTATTCCTTTCTTGTGGTTCCTCGCCACTACTCTACATTCATATCATTTTCTGGGAAACCAAAATGGTCACACCATGCAGGGTGGCTCAAAACCGTCCCTGGGTGCTAAAATTTTGCTTCGGACACTTACGCCGTTCCGGGGGCTCACGCCACACTTCATTTGCATATAAATTGATTTGGATCGAGGGTGGAATTTCTCACTACGGATCTGCCCACTATATCCTTCGAGGCTTCTTCGAGTGGTATCACACCCAGAACACTTTTATGGAAAACTCCCAAGTCTATACCACTTCCGCCGCTTCTCCCGCTCCAAACTCGCTACCTTTTTTGCCAATGACTCCTATGGCTTCCACTTCTGGATCTGGTTGTGATACATCGAGTGATAGGTCGCCGTCTACACCTGGCCAAGCATCTGACTTGCCTGTGCGTACGTCGTACAATGCCGAGCCTATCGATGAGGCCCAAGAATTCGGGGATCATAATTACAAGAAAATCAACTATCCTTCTTTCCCATACAATGGATATGGAGCTCCCACTCCTCGATGTGCCGACCAATCGTGCACCTGCCACAATAATAGCCAGGCTGATTATTTCTCACTGGAACCAACTCGAGAGATAGTGTCTACCTCATCTCAAGGGAATTACGTCCAAAATCAACTCGAAAACGGTCCGGAGCCGTCAAATCCTCTGCCTCCTCCTCAATCCGATTTCGCACAGGCTGACGAAATTGAATCATTCTTCCAGCCACACGCACCGGCTGATGATGCTGCTCTCCTTACGAATCAAGGTGGATGGGACCTCACAGAGTTCGAAAATCTGTTTCGGCTTTTCGAACCTGGCCCACCAGAGACAGAACCTGCCGTGATTAGTGCGTTGAGGTCTATCAGTGTCCAGATGTCGCATATCGGTCCTTTGCCATCAGGTGAAATGTTGTTACCAAAGCTGATGGACTGCTCAGCTCTGAAGTGCCTGAAAGATATCGTTTCATTATGGGCAACAGGTCGAGGGTCTATGCTTTTATTGAACTTCCTGCTCGACTTTTGTCAGAATCAGGACTGGTTTGAGGAGAGGGTCTGGAGAAACAACAATTTGGGGATAGAAGAGTTGAGACTGCTGGTTATGTCTGAAAGAGGAAGAAGAGAATCGCTCAAGGTATGGGATTGGGTGTCGGGACAGGC
>Ga0153996_1000757_pt1 | contig 14059 bp, 9 predicted proteins | sample TSNC080MetaG_FD_104728 | JGI IMG/M metagenome (GOLD analysis project Ga0153996, IMG submission 104728) | Attine ant fungus gardens microbial communities from North Carolina, USA - TSNC080 MetaG | ecosystem: Host-associated > Fungi > Mycelium > Unclassified | place: USA: North Carolina, Lumber...
AATCGGCACAGCGTTTCCGATTTGCTTGTAAATATCAAGAATGCTTCCGCAAACAACCCAGTCGTCCGGGAAGCCCTGTATTTTCTTGTACTCTTCAATGCTCAGTGGCCGATCCTCAACCGGGTGGCATAAATCAGTGGCGGGCATCGCGGGGTGCGTTACGAGCGTGGGCGAAGGCCGGTCAAACCGCAGGCGGCGATAGAACCCTGTTTTGCCGCCGGGTAAGGTGTAGGATTTACCCATAGCCACAGGCTGAACATCATCCGGCAGATCACGCCAGTTCTGGCCTTCGGTTAGCATACGGTAATATTGAAGCCTTTTTTCCGGAAAGCTAACATAATGATGCTCAACATTCAAACCGCGAATGGCATCTCCCAATGTAATCCACGACGGTAAGTTGAACAAACCGTTTTCCGCATGTGTAGGCGACAGGAAGCTTACGGCTTTGCCTCCCCTTTTACATATCATTACGACGCGCTCCCTTATTTGAGGCGCGCCAAAATTGGCAGCGTTATATAATTCAAATGATACCGCGTATCCGGCTTCTTTCAGACGCCGGATAATGTGCAGCAAGGCCCCGCCTTTCACTGCGGGCATATCTGCATCAAGCGGGTACCCGGCCGACAATAAGCCCCTCACATTTTCAATTACTAAATAGGCCGGGTTTAATTCTATGGCAAGCTCGATAAATGTTAGGAATACATTTCCCCGCTCGTCCTCAAACCCTCTCTGTTTGCCTGCCGTTGAAAATGCCTGACACGGCGGCCCGCCGTAAATAATATCTATTGGATGCCCCTTGGGAATACGGGCATATTCCAAGATTCTATCAGCGCTGTAGCCTTGGATGTCACCGATTAAGGCAATATCCGGTTTGTTGGCGTGTATGGTTTTTCGTGTTTCTTTATCGATTTCACAAGCAAGAAGCGGGCGAATCCCCTCTTTTTCCATACCGATATCCAGTCCCATTGCGCCGGAGAAAAAAGAAAGCGCCACAATATTTGGCAGTATGTCCGATGCGCGAGGATGGTCATCGGGTTCTATAATTACATTATGGTCTTTAATATATAATTGTAAGTCTTTGTTGCCGATGATCCACTGTTTGCCTACGCGTTCCCCCTTTAGCAAACCATTGCGGATCAGGGCGCGCACATGCTGCCCGCTCACCTTAAGCGTCCGCGCAGCATCGGTAACAGAAAGCAATTCCCCCAAGGTATACCACCCGTTTCTTTTGCGAATATTTTATATACCCCATTATAGCATGTCTTAATATATAGCGCAAGGTTCCGGGGCAATTAACATCCAAGCGGAAAGGGGCGAAAGTGTTAGCGCCGCTTTCAAACGGATTCCTCCGAAAAGGGCGAATGATTCAATGCCTGCAAAATATACGCGGACACTTTTCCCCGGAAATGTGTTTATCGCAATTGCATACAGCAAAGATGCGGCTGCCGGTTTCCGGTTTGTTTCCGCAATTGCCGTAGTGACACAAAATGGGACAAGTCGGTTTGCCTGAAAAGCCGTATTCATCACCAAAAGGCGATGAATACGGCTTTTTCCAATGGGGTCATTATACTCGGCTATTCGGGGTGTGGTGGCGATTACACCGCCGGATTACCTCCCGACGGGAATTTTTATGGAATAGTGGAATATAGGTGTTCGTATTCAGGCTAACGAAGCAGGCTTAAAACCCCCTGCGGCAGCTGGTTCGCTTGGGCAAGCATGGATTGAGCGGCTTGTGTCAGGATGTTATTCTTTGTAAATTCCATCATCTCCTTAGCCATATCCAAATCGCGGATGCTGGATTCGGCGGCTTGGAGATTTTCGGTCCTTACGCCATTATCTCTGGCTATGGATTCAAGCCGGTTTTGATATGCACCAAGGTTTGAACGTTCAAGGGATACAAGATTAACAGCCATGTCGATGTGCGATATGGCGGCGTTTGCTAACTCCCACGGGTCAACGTGTGTATCTTTTACGCCCAGCGCTTCAGAACCCATGTCATTGATATAGATACGAAGCTCATCGTTCGAATTGGCTCCATAGTGGATTATCAGGCCACCCGTCGGTGTAGTCGGGTCGGTCGGGTCGGTTGGATCGGTTGGGTTTGGCGAGTCAGGGTATCCGGGGTATGGCACTTCCGGCGGGTTTGGCGGGTCAACTCCAGCCTCTGCAAAAACAAGGAAATCCAAGTTGTCTGCATTCATTGTTTTAAGCATTCCAACGTACGTTGTGCCGCCGACAGTCATTGTACCTTGGATACCTTGTGAGCCTGCAGGCAAATACATATGCAATCTTCCGGCTGAGTCTGTTATCCCAGAGTATGTATCAGAACCTAAAGTATAGGTGATTTCGGTATGGGCATCGAATTTAAACTGATGACCGTCATCAGGGTCATAGAGAAAAATCTGCACTGCAAATGCAGCGTCACCCGAATCGTTTTCGACACCGCCTAAAACATTAGTTCCTGAAGCTCTTACGGACAGATTGCCACCGGTAATGACAGTGGTACCGTCGGCACCGCTTACAGTACCAACGCCTTTACCTATTTCGCCGCCTCCGCCGATCCAGCCCCCGATTACCTCCAAAAGACCACCCGTAACCAAAACATCTGCCCCGGCACCGGCAGTACAGCTGCTACCTTGACTGATGCCGCCGCCAAGGCTTCCATCGACAGTAAGTATACCGCCGTTAACAGTAACAGTACCGCCATTTCCGCTTGCATAACCACCACCGCCGTGACCGCCGCCAACACCAACGCCAATCATACTTCCACCGGCGTACCTGCCGACAGCGGTGACATTACCGCCGTTAATCGTAAGTATAGCACCATCTCCACCGGCGCTTCCCGAGCTTTCGCCGCCCCCAATGCCAACGCCATAAACACTACTTGCCGTAACATTTCCGCCGTTAATAGTTATTGTTCCGCCATTTCCGCCGGGAAGGTTACCGTCATAACCACCACCGCCTATGCCTGCATGATTATAGCTGTAGGCAATAATAGAACCCGTGCCGTCTATTGTCAGTGTGCCGTCTGTTGTTTCTATTCCGGCATTATTGTTATTGGTAGCTCGTAAATTGCTGGCGCCCTCAAGCCAAAGGTTTACCGTTGCTCCACGCATATCCAATGCCGCACCAACAGATGTCTGAATATTCACATTATTCAGCGTGACGTCGGCCACAGTACCGCTAGCCACTACAATGCGGTTGGCGGTTGTCGCGCCTGTACCATCAATCTGGTACGAGCCGTCGCCCGTAATCGTCAACACATTGCCGCTAAAGCTCCACCCCGTACCGCTCATGCCGTTTGTGAGATTGTTAATATCAATCGACGTAGTTAAGGGCGACGGTAGGGGCGTGGCGGCAAGCGCAGATGTTGATATTGAATTAGCAGAAAAAGATGACTGATTTGCATTTAGCTGATATGTAGCAGCGCTTGCAATTGCCCTCGCATTACTTCCATCAATAAGCTTAATACCGTTATAATGTGTGCTTTCCGCAATTCTGGTTATCTCTTCCATCATCGACTGATATTCCTGCTCCAGCCCTTTCCTGTCCACCTCGTCGTCATAAGTGCCATTGGAAGACTGAACCGCAAGCTCGCGCATCCGCTGCAAAATAGCGTGAACCTCATTCAAACCGCCTTCCGCTGTCTGTATAAGGTTAATCCCCATATTGACATTTTGGGTTCCCATCATAGTACCGCGAATCTGCCCGCGCATTTTTTCGGATATGACAAGCCCCGCCGCGTCATCGGCGGCGCGGTTTATATTAAGGCCGGAAGAAAGCTTCTCAAGGTTTTTTGAAACCTTGCTGTTATTGGTTGGTGTTTCTCCAAGCGTTAAGGGATTTGAGATTATGTTGAATAACCATTGCCTGCCTCCGTACCGCACTCATATGCTTTAGAAGCTGTATTAGCTTCTAAAATATGTACAACACAATTCCTATGGCGCTGTACATTGCCGCTTCCTTATTACTTCTATCGGCAAAAAACAAGGATACTTTAGATATAAGGATAATTTCGTTTCTCCATGCCGAAAATACGCGGCTTGCGCTTTTTAATTCACCATAGCTAAAAGCCTCATATAAAAACGCTATTGCCCGCTTCTGCCGATTATGCTATAATATTGTGGAAATTGACATTTTAAGGAGAGCCGCATGAATTACGAAGAACTTTTGGACAGCGCGCGAGCCTTGGAAAAGGAACTAAGCGACCGCATGAAGACCCAGCAAAAGCTAAGCAAAAACATTCAGAAATCCATGGAAAACGGCGACTTGAAAAGCTGGCTGCGGGATATGTCCGCGCTGGAGGAAACCTGCGGCGAATACAACGCCTGCCTGACCGGAATGAAGGCGCTGGCCGAAAGCTTCGACGCAAAGGAATATATCGAAAACGGGGACTTTGCCGACCAGCTGCTGGGATACTGTGAAACCGTAGGGCTGGATATCAAGGGAGACTTCCCTGTTTACGAGATTTTCCCCTACAAGGTTCGGGTAGATACCGAGAATCTGGATTTGTACGTGGATCGCAAAAAGGTGCAGTGCCTGCGCCCCCAGAGCTTTGCCCGCGACCTCAAGGCCGGACGGGATAAGCTGATGAAGGCTTCCTTTAACGCCTTGGCTTTTGCCAACGAGCTTGCGGAGGCTTATGACATCGCCCTGCTCCGCCAAAGCAAGGGCAAGGCTTATTCGGAAAGCGCGGACTGCTACCTGACCAGCCTGTACCAATACCTCGCCCCTATGAGCCGCTATCGCCGGGAATACGACAAGCAAAGCTTCGCCTTTGACCTCGCCCGGCTGTACAGCTCCGATGTGGAGGAAATCAAGGACGGCAGGCGATTCCAGTTCGGCCCGTCACGAAACAATAGCAGGGCGATTCGTATCCTGGATCGGGACGGAGTCGAACAGTTCCTTGCCACCATACGGTTTTTCTAGAAAAATCCGCGATGAATGCCCCTGCCTTTGGCGGGGGCAATTCAGAATACGGCCACATTGTACTAATTCCATTTAAAAACATTCCATGTTTTTATAGCGCGAAGCGCGTATGGAATAGTATGAGACGTGCCGCGTAGCGGCGCGTCAGCGCCGCTTTCAAATAAAAATATTCTATGAAATATTTTTATTTGAAAATAGTATTGCAAAAGAAGGGGAGTAACGGCTTGCAAAACGATAAAAGAGCGGCGATCGGGCGGCTGAAAAAAGGGCTTCCTCCCGGCGACAGCGGGATTGTCCGGGAGCTTTCGGCGGGAATTCAGTTCCTTTCGGATTTCTGGCGGGAAAAATACCTCCTGGAATACATCGCGCAGGGCGGCAGCAAAATCAAATTTGTCACCGGACGGCCGGGCAGCGGCAAAACCCATTTTTTAGAGCTGATGCTGGCTGAAGCCGAAGACGCGGGCTACAAAACCGTATTCTTTTCGTCAAAGGATATCTGGCTGCACGATTTCAAGGAAATCTACTTTGAAATATTGAGAGCCGTGGATATCATGGACTGCCTCGCGGGGTGCGGCCGCAAAATCATCCGTGAGCTGGGCTTTGATCCGGGGGAAATCCCGGAGGGCCAAAGCTTCGCGGATTACCTTGCGGCGGAAAATCTGCTGGACGCCCTTACCAAGCGGGAGATCCGGCAGCTTTTGGCGGGCATGTTTTTGCGCAACCCCCTGATGGATCACAATTTTGCCTATGCGTGCAGCCTGCTTACCGGCTATCTTCTGGGATACCCCACGCTGGAGGAGCCCAGCAAGGAGCTGCTTCTGGGCTGGCTTTCCGGCAGCCGCGACGCGAAGCTTCCGGCCTTGCGGAAGCTGGGGCTTTCCCCCAGCAAAATTACGAAATACAACGCGCGGCATATGCTTCGCTCTCTGGCGCAGGCGGTGCGCGGCGCGGGATACGCGGGGCTCTTCGTGGCAATCGATAATCTGGAAATGCTGGTAAGCTCCGACAGCCTTGAAGCCATCCGTTACACAAAGCTCCGCCGGGAGGACGCATACGAGAGCATCCGCCAGCTCATCGACGATATTGATACCTTAAGCGGCATCATGTTCGTGTTCGCCTTTGAGCGCGGGCTGCTTGACGATGACCGCAGCGGAATAAAATCCTATCAGGCTCTTTGGATGCGGATTCAAAACGAGGTGTCGTCGGAGCGGTTCAACAGGTTTGCCGACATCGTCGATTTAGACAGGCTTGCAAAGCAGGAATACAGCCCGGGCGTGGCGGCCAGGATGTCGGAGAAGCTGGCGGCGGTGCTGGAAGCCTTTGACGACAGCGCAAAGCCTATCGGAGAGGAAGCGGCGGCGGGGATTCTGGAGCGTATCCCGTTCGGCAAGGTCGCTCTGCCACGGCAGATTAACGCCGCCACAATTGGAGGAATGGAGGAAGTGCCGTGAACGGGGATTTTGAGGCAAGGCATCTCATAGAAGCGCTGCGCTCCGGCGTTCCGTCCCGCAAGGTGGGGCAGTATTTCTCCTCCGCCCGTCCGGAAATTATGGAGCAAATCACAGGATCGCTGGAGAAGGCTCGGGAAACCCGTGAGCCGGGCGGCATGATCGTGGCCGGAAAGTACGGCGAGGGCAAAACCCATCTTCTGCATACCGTGCTGGATATCGCCCATGAAAGCAACATGGTGGTTAGCTTTCTTTCTCTCAGCAAGGAAACGCCGCTGGACAAGCTGCATCTGGTATACCCCAAGCTGATGGCGGGAACCTACCTGCCCGGCCGGTCTCAGCCGGGCCTTGCGTCGGTGCTGGAAAACATGACCGCGGGCAGTCCCGTCGCCACTGAAATGCAGCTTTTCAGCGCCAAGCATCTCCAGTCGGACAAGCTGTATTTCCTCCTGCGCTCCTATCTGGGCACCGAGGATACAGACGAGAAATTCATGCTGCTGGCAGACCTTGAGGGCGATTTCATGGCCAATCCGCCGCTCAAGCAGATCTATAAGCGGATTTTTTCCCAGAAGGCGGCCTTTTCCCAGAGCTTTAGCAAAACAAAGCATGTGCGCGACTATTTCACCTTTATGAGCCACCTGTTTTTACAGCTGGGCTTCGGGGGCTGGGTGATTCTGTTCGACGAAACCGAGCTTATCGGCAGGCTTGGAAAGAGGGCAAGGCTGAACGCCTATGTAAACATGGCGTTTCTTATGGCGCTGCAACAGGAAAGCCCGCTGGAAGCCACCTTTTCCCTGTTTGCCCTGGGCGCTTCCTACGGGGAGGACGTAATCGAGGGCAAGCATGAGTATGAAAACCTGTCGGCAAGCCTTCTGGATGCGGACGCAAGGGAAAACGCGGAAAAGACGCTGGGGCGGATTCTGCACGCCCCCCAGCTGCTTCCCCTTACCAGGGATGAGATCGGCGGCGTAGCGGATCGCATACGGGAGCTGCACGGCCTTGCCTACGGTTGGAACCCGCCCGCAGACACGGCCTCCCTCCTGGGCGGCGCGGAGGGCAGGGGATATCTTCTGCGCACACGGATCAGAGGCATGATCGAGCAGTTGGATCAGCTATACCAATACGGTAAATCAGGGAATATCGCAGTGGGAAATTTAGAAGAAACCACCTACGGGGAGGATGTGCCGTCCTTAGACGGTCTGGTGGAATGACAGGTTTTATACTAATTCCATTTAAAAATATTCTATGGAATATTTTTATCTGAAAATCTGATTATCGTGTCTGCTCGTAAGGTCAACAATGTTTGCCAAGGAACACTGGATTCTTAAGGACTAGCAGTCCTTAAGCGGGGGTTCTAGGGGCCGGTGCCCCTATTTAAATATCGTAGATACCTATAAACTGCCAAAAAATTACCAAAGACAGCTACCCAGAGTGCAGGGGGGTCACGGGGGCCCTCCCCCGTGGGAATTTTGGTTACTTTTGTTCCTCCAAAAGTAACTGCCCGTCGCGGCATGAGCGACATGCCTCCCCGTGGCACAGCGGTAACGCAAAAACCGCTGCATAGTGCCAACGGCAAAACGCAGCGGCAACCCCTGACTAAAGTCAAATAAAAATATTCTATGGAATATTTTTATTTGAAAATAATATTATAGCCTGTCCAACCGCGCCCGGGCAAGCAAAAGGGCCGCTGTCCAATAATTGCGCTCCGGCTGATCCTCCGCGTTCTCCCGTTCCCTGACGCACAGCTCCTCAGCAAGACAAAAATCGCCCCGCAAAAGGCAGAGCTCCATATTTTTGAGGAGCTCCGCCTTTTCGGCAGGGGCGATTTTTTTATCCCCGCCGTAGGCGAGAACCCGCTCCGCCAACGGCCCAAATTCCGCGCACAGGAAGCGATCCGTTTCTCCGTCGTATATAAGAGGGATAACCGGAAAGCCGTCGCCTGAACAGTTTTCCAGATATGCCGCTTCCTCGCCGGTGTTTTCCAGATACAGATAATACAGCTTTGCGGGGAGGCCGGATTGCTTGCGGCGCAGTATCCTGCCCAGGCGCTGCACCCGTTGCAGCGCCGCCCGGGAGGATGAAACCACGATTCCCACGTCGGTTTCCGGCACGTTGAGTCCCTCGTCCAGAGCGCGGCAGCCCACCAGAATCCGCACCTCGCCGTCTTGATAGCGGGAGAGCGCGTTCTTCGCGCTTTCTCGGCTCATGCCGGAATGATACATCGCCGCCTGTCCAGGGAACATCCCGCAAAGACGGGCATAAATCTGTTGGGCGCATTCAATCCGCTCGCCAAACAAAAGAATCTTGCTGTGGGCGGGCAAAAGCCTCACAATCCCGCAGGCGCACGCAATCCTGTTTTCGGCCAGATGCATGATTTCCTTGCGCCGGTAAGACAGCAGCATGACCTGCGCCGCGGCTGCCCCCGCCTTGCCGCCCTCGGCGGAAAGCTTTTCCAGCCTTGCGAAAAACGCCGCCCCGCCCAGTCGCCGCAGCGCGGGACAGAGCTTCCTTACCGAGGTTATTGCTTTCGCCAGGCTGACGCTCAAATCCTCGTATTCCCCCCGTTCCTCCGGCAGAAACGATACGCCGGCCTGGAACAGCATAAAATCGCTGACGACGCCCTCCCTAAGCGCCCGGGGCAGCTCATAGCGGTAAATCACATTGCCGAGGGCTGTGGAAAAACGGGAATCTTGGGCTATTTTCTCCGCGGTTGCGGAAAGCCCCAGCGAATGGTAGCGAAAGGCGCTTTCCGCCAGCCTTGGCACGAAATCAAAGATTTTGGCGTTGATTTCCCCGGAGCAATGATGGCATTCGTCAACAATCAAAAGGACATGGAAGCCTTTCTGTATGTCTGCGAGGATGTGCCGCGACAGGGAAAACCGTGCCGAATTCAGCACGTAGATCATGTAACGCAGGGATGGATCGTCCTTGTGGGAACCGAAGTAACAGCCGATATCCCCGCGGCGCGCATCGGTCTCCTCCAGAATGGCGGCCCTCCACTGGGATACCAGAAAGGTTTTTGGCACGATGATCCGGATTTTCAGCTTGTGGCCCTGTTCCCGCAGGGAGCTTTCCAGCCGCTTTGCGGCGTTTAGCGCGAGGACGGTTTTTCCGCCGCCGGTAACGGCGTTTACAATTCCACGGCAGCCGCTCCGGAACCAGATATCCAGGCACTCATTCTGCCACTCGAATAATTCTTTTTGCAAGTTGAACGCCTCCGGAGTTGACTCTTTTTTGGGTTACTCGTCACCGCCCGCAGCATTTTTTATATTTCTTCCCGCTGCCGCAGGGGCAGGGATCGTTGCGGCCCACCTTCGGCCCCTCCCGGCGCACGGTTTGCGGCTGGGCGGACTGTTCGTCTTCCCGATCCCCCATAAGCCCGGCTGGAGCCAAACCCTTTTTTGAAAGGATCTTCAATCGCCGGTACAGCATCTTTTCAGCGTCGCGCACACGCAGGGCCTCGTTAAAAAAGGCGGCGTGCATCGCATATAAATCGGGATGCTCCTCCCGCAGACGCAAAAGCTTAGGGCGGTAGCCGTTTATGTCCGCCAGGATATTGCATTCCATAGCCGTCAAATCCAGCCTGCAATCCTCGCAGTCGCAGCCGTTTGCAAGGGTGGCGAAAAGGTCGTGGAACAGCACGGAATATCCCCGCTCCTCCAGCGATTCTATATTTTCGGCCTGTAGCGCTTCGTCCAGCTCCTCACGCAGATCATCATCCACATGCGCGAGGGTTGCGGCCATTTCCCGTATGTATTTGACAAAACCCGTGGCGCCCATTTGCCTCGCGGAATTTAATAAGAACCTCACCGTGTATTGGGGGTCGTGGTGCTGATCGCCGCCTGTGCGCATGAGCCGGACAATCTCGCCCAAATACCGCTCCGCCGCCGCCATATCCTCCTCTGCGGATAACACAGCCATGTAGGCATATAACCGTATGCTCTCTCTGCCCAGTTCCCGCAGCGCGCCGATGCCCTGCTTGCAGGTGGCGGAGCCCGCGTCCCGATCCTGCGAATTATCGAGCTGGCAGTTGACCAGTGATACCCAGCAACCGATGTTGCCGCCGTCCAGCTCCAGCGCGCGCCGGTATTGAACGACAGCCTTCTTGTGCCAGCCGCGTTGGTCATAGCTCAAGGCAAGCTCGTATGCGTATTCCGCGTTTTCCGGCTCCCCCGCGCAAAGCTTCTCCCATAAGGAGATTGCCTTTCCGTTTTTCCCCTGCCTCTCAAGGGAACGGGCCAACGCCGCCCGCACCTCCCCAAGGCCGGGGTGCAGGCGCAGTATATTTTCGTATACCTCGGCGGCTTGGGCGTTACTGCCCATTCGCTCAAGCTTTTTGGCCTGCTCAAGAAGATATGCCGCGTCCTCGGGCAGCAGGGCGGCACGGTCGTACTCCGCCCGCTTCTTTTCGTCTGAAAGAATCTCGTAGGCGGCGCGCAGCTTCTTGTATTCCTCCGGGAACCGCTCCGGGGGATATTTCTTTACCAGCGTATAATATGCCCGCTTTATCTGCTGCGGATCCGCCGCTTGCTCCACGCCGAGCCGCTCGTAACAGCTTTCCTTCATCTACCCTGCCCCCCAAAAGGATTTCCTTCGCTTTGCGGTCTCCTTAAGGTACTCCGGCGCGGCGCGGCCGCCCCTGTCCTTTTCAGCCGCCAGGGCAAAGAGCCTGCCCGCTTCGGCGTACCGCTTCGCCCCGGCAAGGATGCAGCCGCGTATATTCAGCAGCCGCACGCTTTGGTGGGGTATGCTTTGTGCCGCGCGCAGCGCCGCCCGCCACTTGCCGCGCCCCAGAAGCCGCTCCGCCTCATCCAATCCGGCCTGTGTTTCCCCGCGTACCTCCCGCAGCCCGTCCGCAAGCTCGGGGAAGTCCGCGAGAAGCCTTGCGGCGTTCTCCAAATCCCCCATCTCATACAGGCAGAGCCCCAACAGGCGGCGCGCGTTATACAGCCCGCTGTCTAATGAAAGGGCACGGCCCGCAAGCCGCGCGGCTTCGCTCAGGTTTCCCCGTTCCGCCGCCGAAAGCGCCAACAGGTAGTACCTGTATCCCAAATCCCCGGTCAATGCCCCATCTCCGTCATACATCCATAAACTCCAGAAGCTCTAAAAGCTCCTCGCGCAGGGCTTCGGCATGTTCCCCCCGCCCCAGAAGCAGGGCTTCCTTGATTTGCCGCGCCAGCACCTCCAGCTCGCCGGCGCATTCCGCGTCCTGCGCTATGTACTTTTCCGCCTTGCGCAGGATCGGGCGGTAACGCTTCGCGCCGGGGGCCAGCTCCCACCTTGAGATGTCCAAAACCGGCGCGGGCTCCACGCCGGCGGTACTGATTTCGGCCGACACCTCTTTTCCGGTGGAAACCACCTTCGCCTTTACCTGCAAAATACCGTTCATATCGTAGGAAAAGGTCACCTCCACCGGCTCCTTCCGCCGACGGGCGGGGGGGATTCCGGTAAGCAAAACGTCCCCGAGGCGCTCGTTGTTTTCAGGATCCAGCGATTCCCCCTGATACGCCTCGATTTCCACGCTGGTTTGGTAATCCCGGGCAGGGAAGTAAATCTTCGATATTTCAGCCGGTATGGCGGTGTTGCGGGGAATGATCGGGTCGAACACCATTCTGTCCTCATAAACGCCCTCCCGCAGCACCGCCGCGCCCAGAGTGTACGGGCACACATCGGTCAGCACCAGCCCCTCGTCGCCGCTGAGGGTGCCATCCAGAATGGCCGCTTGGATCGCCGCGCCCCGTGCAACCGTCAGGTCGGGGTCGACCAGCGTGCGCGGAACCGTATTCAGCGTTTCCGCCACAAGCCGTTTGACTGAAGGAACGCGGGTGGAGCCTCCTACCAGCAGCACGATATCCAAATCGGCGGGGGCAAGCCCCGCGTCGGAAAGCGCCGTCATCATGGGCGCGCGGGTGGACTCGACCTTTTCCCGTATCAGGCTCTCGAACTCCTCCCGCGTGACGGTTTTTTCCACAGAGACCGGCCTTCCTCCCATGGCGGTGAACAAAAACGGCAGGGATACCTCAAAGCTTTCCTGTGCGCTGAGGGCGATCTTGCATTCCTCCGCCGCCCTTTTCAGCCGCATGAGGGCACGCTCGTCCCCGCTCGGCTCGGCGAGGAAGCGCATAAGGGCCTCGTCGAAGTCCTTGCCGCCCAAGCGGTTGTTGCCGCTGCCGGCCTTTACGTCGATCACGCCCTCAAACAGCTCCAGCGCCGTGATATCCAGCGTGCCTCCGCCAAGGTCATACACCAGTATGTTCTTGCATTGGGTGAGGTTTGCCAGGCCGTAGTCCAGCGCCGCCGCCGTCGGCTCGTTGAGTATGCGTTCCACCGTAAGCCCCGCAAGCTCTCCCGCTTTCGCGGTGGCCCGGCGCTGGACGTCGGTAAAGTAGGCCGGTACGGTGATTACGGCGCGGCTGACCGTCTCCTCCAAATATTTTTCCGCGCAATCCGCCAGATAGCGCAGGATATAGCTTTGAATCTGCTCGGGGGAATACTCCTTACCGCAGGCGCACAGGGCCTGTCCGCTTCCCGTCAGCCGCTTGACCTCCATAAAGGTGCAGTCCGGCCGGGTAAAAAGGTATTCCGCGGCGGGTTCGCCCACCAAAACCTCACCGTCCCCGCCGATATGTACCACCGACGGCGTAACCGTTTTGCCCAGGCTGTTGGGTATCATCACGGGCTTGCCGTCCATGACGCAGGCTATTTCCGATGTGGAGGTGCCTAAGTCGATTCCTACAATTCTACTCATCCGCGATGTCCTCCATTCCCTTGCTCACTACGACAGCTGCCCTGCGCACCACCGTCCCCAAATGCCGGTAGCCGCTTTGCAGCACCCGCGCAACATGCTCCCTCGGGACAGGCGAGGATACCGCCGATTGTACCGTATGGATTTCCGGATCCAGCGGCTGGCCCTCATCCCCCAGGCGGATAAAGCCGCACCGCTCAAGCAGGCGCCCGGCGTTTTTCCACATGAGCCGCGCCTGCTCCTCCAGCTCCGGTTCCCCGGCCCCGGCGGCATACGCGCGGAAATCCTCCAAAATATCGCATAATCCCACAACCGCCGCCGCCAGCTCCCCGGCCCGCCCCTTTTCCGCTTGCAGCGCCTCCTGAAGCGCGGCGGTATCCATATTGCCGACAATATCATATATTTCCTCCACCTGGAGGGAGATATCCGACTGTTTTTTATTCAGCGATGACAGCATCAGCCGCCCGGCCTGAGCTATTTCGGCAAGCTCGTCCTGCGGCAGGGGCTGCGTCTCCTGTTGAAGCAGCTTGTGAAGCTCGTGTTTAAAATCAAGCATGGTTGGTTTTCCTCTTTAATGCCATCGGCAATCGTCAGCTTTCATTCCACCGTTTCGCTTTCAATGAAACGAATTTGCTTCACCCTCCAGCGCCACTTCTGTAATTCTAACTTATACTAACGTGATCGTCAAGAGCGTCAGAAAATATAGGCCATTATCTGCGGCCGCGTGGCGTACCCGCAGACAAATTCTTACTTTTTTTCTGAAAAAAACAACAACAATCAAACTAAAAATATGTTATATTTTATCATATACATCTTACTATTTTTTTGATACAATGTAGCCAACGCTAAGTAAAAGAGGAATAACAGTATGCCGGATTTCACCCTGGACAGAGAAGCCCTTACAAAAATCATGGATCTGATGGAGCATCAATTCGGA
>Ga0153996_1000758_pt1 | contig 14031 bp, 10 predicted proteins | sample TSNC080MetaG_FD_104728 | JGI IMG/M metagenome (GOLD analysis project Ga0153996, IMG submission 104728) | Attine ant fungus gardens microbial communities from North Carolina, USA - TSNC080 MetaG | ecosystem: Host-associated > Fungi > Mycelium > Unclassified | place: USA: North Carolina, Lumber...
ATATGGCCGAAAGCGTGCATATGAACCCAAACTATTTCTGCCGCTTTTTTAAAGAAATCACCGGCCAGACACCAGTCCAGTATTTGAATTACTATCGTGTTGAAAGCGCCTGCGAGAAATTGTCGGCATCGGATAAATCGGTTACCGAAGTGGCTTTGGAGTGCGGCTTTAATGACGTCAGCTATTTTGTCAAGGTATTCAAAAAATTTAAAGGGATGACCCCGACCGCTTACTCGCGGCGGCAGCCTTTTTAATTTCATTTCACTCATGCATTTGATTAAAGGGGAAAAGCAGCTTCTCGTTTTCCTTATCATATATTGTCTCTTTTGTAATCAGCTTAGATCCGGAATCTATTTCTTTATCTACGGTTTCACCGATGACCGTCTGATAGGCGGTCTTGATACCAAGATACCCCATGTTGAGCGGTTTCTGAACTACAATTGCATTAAATACGCCTTCTTCTAAAAACTGCACCTGTTCCATAGAACTGTCAAATCCTATCATCCTGATCTGCTCAGCAAGCCCGGCATCTTTTACCGCCCGCGCAGCACCTACGGATGAGTCTTCATTTAACCCGACGATCATGTTAATTTCGGGATTCTTCTCCAGCATGTTAAGCGTGGCTTCGTATGCTTTCACCGAATCGGAATAACAATATACTTTATCGACGATATGATCTGCATATCCACCCAGCCCGGCCCGCACTCCCCGTTCACGGTCAATCGCCGTGGACGATGACGGACTGTGGGCGACAATCCCGATCACGGATGAATGACCGGCATATTCTTTTAGATACTCTCCCATCTTGCGGCCGCCTTCATAATTGTCGGTCGATACAACCGATAACCCCACCTCTTCTTCCATAACCGAATCCATCAATACCAGTTTGATACCGGCCTCTTCAATCTGCTTTGCATAAGGAACCGTAATCGAATAATCGATGGGAACCAATGCAATCGCATCCGGCTTTTTTGCAATGGCTTCCAGAATCATCTTTTTCTGGAGATCATACTCGGTCTCTAAGGCCGGTCCCATCAGCTCAATATCGATATCATATTCTGACGCTGCCATATCGATCCCCTCTACCATCGAGGACCAGAAGTCGTTATTTTCATCCAGTCGTTTTGAGATAAATATAATCGATACTTTTTTCTCCGCCTGTTCACTCTGATAGCTGCAAAGATATAGAAAGGGAATTCCGCCGGCCAGCAGAGTGATAACAATAATAAACAGAATTATCTTCTTCATAGAATCCTTTTTTCTATACTCCATCATTTCCTCCCGTCTGAACCGGCAGATGGATCGTGGCAATTGTTCCCTGTCCGATCTTACTGATAAAGCTGAGTCCGTACTGGCTTCCATAATACAGCTGTATACGTTTGTGTACGTTTCTCACCCCAACACCGTTCCTGCGTTCATCAATCACACGCTCATCAAATATATGGACCAGCTGATCATCACTCATACCATATCCGTCGTCAATTACCTGAATGACAATTTCCTTTTCCCGGTATTCCGCTTCAATCACAATAGTGCCAATCCCCTCTTTATACTTGATACCGTGGTAAATGGCATTTTCTACCAGAGGCTGAACAATCAGTTTAATGATTTCCATATCTGCAATGGCCGCATCTATATTGACCGAGTACTTCAGCTTGCCTTTATAACGCATCTTTTGTATCAGCAGATAGCTCTTGGTATACTCCAGCTCTTCGCTCACCGTAACCAACTCATTCTCATTACTGATGCTTTTACGCAGCAGCTTCGCGAGAGCCGATGTCATCAGCACGACATCTCTGGTATTGCTGTCCTCCGCCATCCAGATGATTGAATCCAGCGTATTATAAAGAAAATGAGGGTTAATCTGCGCCTGAAGCGCATTCAGCTCACTTTTCCTTTTTTCTTCCTGCTCGATATTGTTGCGGGCAATCAGATTTTCAATTTCCTGAATCATGATATGAAAGGTTCGGATCAGATCACCGATCTCATCCCGGGATTGTATTTCCATCATATCAACCTTAAAATTGCCGGTCTCCACTTTCAGCATCGACTCCTGAAGTCTTCTTAAGGGCAGGGTGATCTTATCGGTCAGGAGTACAGCCAGCAGCATTGCTACTCCGATCAAAACCACAGCCAGCAAATAATACATACTGATAATATCATCGGTACTGGAAAGCATTTCATCCAAATCTGACACGCCTACTACAGTCCAACCGGTTAGCTCCGATCGCGTGCTGGTATAGAGCTTATTGTTATTTTCCCACGATGCAACCGGGTTCTTTGTCCGGTCTGCCGGCATCAGTTCTTCTTCCCACAGCCCGCTGTAGATCAACTGCTGCTTAGGATGATAAACGATGTTACCATCACCGTCTACAATATAAACATATCCTTTTTGCCCAAGATTAATTTCTTCCGCCAAATTACTGATCGCCCGATAATTGAGATCCACAAAAAGCACGCCGATAATCTCACCATCGACCGGATCCCCTATGGGTTTGCTCAAAGTGACCACCCATTCATACTCTTTATATACGATGTTCTGAACGTGGGAGGAAAAAACCGTATCTTTGCCTTCAATCGCTTTATTGTACCACTCCAGATCATTCAATTGAATAAATGGATTTATCAGCACTGTCCGATCATTAATCAGATAGTTTGTATTCATTCCGACAACTCCTATGTTATAAATATCTTTCCTGGTTTCCTTAAGAGTTGCAAACTGTTCTTCTACTTTTGCTAAATATTCATCTGCATCATCATCAGCCACCAGATATTTCCTGACATCAGAATTATAGATGGCGATCTGCGAAATATTTTCCATGTTCTCAATATAGAACTCTATATTCTCATTCATCATCTGTATCAGCTGAAGGGTGTAGTCAACCGATGTCTCTTTAATTACGCGGCTGCTGCGGTTTATCGATATAATCATAAAGCTGACCACGGCAATTGCCACGATCAGCAAAAATGATAAAATCATCCGGCCCCGCAAACTTTTCTTGCGCTCTCCCATAATTGTCATCGTCTATCCGCGTTCCCTTCTGAGTTGTTTCACATACTCCGTCGGGGTCACCCCCACCTGCTTTTTAAAAATGGAACTGAAATAATGAGGATCCTGATATCCCACCTCTATTGCAACTTCATAGTTTTTCATATCTGAACTTTCAAGAAAATCTTTGGCCTTATTAATTCTGATCCTGGTCAGGGCTTCAACAAAAGTCTCTCCGGTTGCGTTTTTAAATATGGCGCTGAAGTAGCTCGTACTGACACAAAGGTATTCGCAGACCGTATGCAGAGACATCTCCGCGTTCATATAGTTTTTTTCGATATAATCCATCGCCTTTATCGCCTGCTTTTCGCTCGGATTTTCCCTCTTTACGGCGATATCATCGGCAAGATCTATACAGAATTTTTCAAATTGTATTTCTATATCACTCAACTGCCGGGCTTCCTGCAGTCGAATGATAAATGACGACCGATCTTCCTCTTTTTTCGTTCCCGAAAGATGATCATCTAAAGCCATTAAAATAGTAATTATCAGATTTTGAATAACTACCAGCAGCTCTTTATTTTCCTTACCGGATTCTCTTAATCGTAAAAAAATCTGAGCTGTTTCACTCTTGATTTCCTCACTCTGGTTTAATTTTATCATCAGAACCAGTTTCTCGGTTCGATGCATCAGCTCCAGTTTCTCGGTTCCCTTTGCCGGTATGACCTCTTTACTGTAGATTATTTCCTGGCCTTCGAAGAGAAATTTATGCTCTCTTGCATGAAGCACGCTTTGATATGAACGCTTCCAATTGGCCGGTCCCTTGACAATATTACCGACTACGGCACAGACTCTGGTATGCATGTACTTCCAGACAGCATCGATCATTTTCCTACAGACAGTATCAATCAACCGGTATAAAGCATCACTGCTCTCTTCGGCAAAGATAAAATGACTGTTGTTGGATTCATTTTCAAAAAATACAATCCGTTCATTCCCTGCCGCAATTTCCTCCGCTATATTGGCCACAGCAAATTTAATCAACTCTTCTGCGGCGATCGGATACCGTTCCAGAAAAGCCGTAAAGTCTTCCACCTCCAGCATGACAACAGCCTGTTTTTGACCGTTCAGATGGATTCCAAGCTGATGGATCTGGGATTGAATATCATTTTTTGTATAATTCCCCTCCAGCAGACGGGTCAGGAAATGACTTCGCAGCGTCGGAACACTTTTTTCTAACTTTGTTTGTATTTGCTCAAATTCCCGTTTTTTCTCCGCTGTCTGCTCTATCTTTTTCTTTATCTTCTCTAATTCTTCCATCAGCTCGCAAGACGTTATGGGCTTCAAAATATAATTTGAAACCCCGAACTTAATTGCTTGTTTTGCATATTCAAAGTCATCATACCCACTGATGATAATTACCTTTGTCTCAGGATGCTTTTCATACAGATATCCCGATAATGCAATACCATCCATCACCGGCATGCAGATATCGGTAAGAACCAGATCCGGGCGCTCCGTTTCCACCAGACCAACCGCTTCTCTGCCGTTTTCAGCTGCCCCGATCAGTGTGAAGCCGATGTCATTCCACGGCACATTCTGACTGATCGCTTCCCTGGTCAAAATCTCATCATCTACCAAAAGCACTTTATACATAGACCCCACTCCTTCCATGCATATTCTTTAACCGATTATTTTTTTATATTCCTGCCGCGCCTTTTCCCAGGCAGTCTGTTCCTGCGGCTCAAAGACCCGAAGCGGCTCAGAAGCGGCAATAATACTCCGCGCTTCTTTCAAACTGCCGATTTCACCAGCCGCTAATAGCTGCAGTGCAATATTTCCATATACCGTCGCTTCCACCGGTCCGGCAATTACTTTACATCCGCAGGCTTCTGCTGTCAGACGGCACAGCATCTGACTCTGAATTCCGCCGCCGATCATATGGATCACTGAATATTTCCGTTCCGTGCAGATTTCAATCTCATCCTTGGCCGATGCGTACTTCAATGCCAAACTTTCGTTAATGCAGCGAACGATTTCACCTTCGGTACGAGGAATATGCTGATTGGTTCGTTCACAATATTCCTGTATCCGGCGAGGGATGTTGCCGCTGGGAACAAATTCCGGTGCGTCCGGATCGATAAAGCACCGATGGGGGATGGCTTTCTGCGCCATCTGCTCCAATTCGCCGAAACTATATTCCCGGCCTTCACGGAGCCACTGCCGCCGGCTCTCCTGTATCAGCCACAGACCGATAATATTTTTCAAGAAAGAAGTCCGATGCTCATAACCGCCCTCATTCGCCATATTTAAACGGTAAGAATCCTCGTTGATAATCGGCTGTTCAAGTTCCGTTCCGAATAAGGACCAAGTACCGCAGCTGATGAAAATAAAATGTTCATAAGCTGTCGGTACGCTTGCCATTGCACATTGTGTATCGTGTCCGGCAACAGCGATCACTTCCGGAGTATTAGTAAGACCCAGTTCACTGCAAATTGAAGGCTGCACCTTCCCGACTACCGTTCCCGAAGGAATGACAGCCGGAAGAATGCGGTCCGGAATCTGTAATTTATCCAATATTTCGCGGGACCACTCCCCTTTCCGGGCATCCAGCATCTGAGTCGTTGACGCAATAGAGTATTCCGCATGTTTTTCGCCGGTTAAAGCATAGTGAAACAGATCCGGCATCAGCAGCATTTTGTCTGCCCGCTCCAGCAATTCGGGCCGCTGTTCGTTCAATGCCGCCAATTGAAAGACCGTATTTAGTTCCATGAATTGAATACCGGTAATGTCATAGAAGCGATCCTTATCGATCTTGGCAAAACATTTCTCAATCATTCCGCCGGTCCGCCGGTCACGGTAGTGAACCGGATTTTCCAGCAGATTTCCCTGTCCGTCGAGCAGGCCGAAATCAACTCCCCAGGTATCCACTGCCAGACTGTCAAAACCACCGGCCAGTTTTGCCTTTATCATACCTTGTTTCATCTCGTGAATCAACCGCAGAAAATCCCAGTATAAAGTTTCGTTTAAAGTAACCGGATCATTTGTAAACCGATGCACTTCGCTCAGGGCGATGCGCTTACCATCGTATTCCCCCAGAATTGCCCTTCCTGATGATGCGCCGTAATCAAATGCCAACACTCTTTTTTTGGTCATATGTAATCCCTCTTTGATAATTATTATCGGATATTTTTATACAGCGGCCCGTATGCTGCGCATGCACGGAAATCCTGTCCTTCCGGATCGGAACCGAATGCGTTCCAGGCCGTCGGCCGGAAGATATCTTCTTCCGAAACATTGTGCATACAAACCGGAATCCGCAGCATCGATGCCAATGTAATCACATCAGCACCGATATGCCCATAGCTGATTGCACCATGATTTGCTCCCCAGTTATTCATTACCTCATATGCGGTCTTAAACTTGCCGCTTCCGGTTGTCCTTGGGGCAAACCAGGTACACGGCCAGGTATAATCTGTACGTTTCCACAATTTATCAGAGACCTCTTCCGGCAGCTTCACAGTGTGTCCTTCCGCTATCTGCAAGACCGGTCCGAGTCCCTTTACAAGATTCAGTCTGATCATTGTACAAGGCATCTCTGCCTGAGTCAGAAAACGGGACGAATAACCGCCGCCGCGGAAATAACCGTTATCGGCCGCATTCCATGTGGTTGCACCGAGAATCGCTGTCTGATCCGCCTCAGTCACCTCATACCATGGTTTTATAACCGCATTTCCCTCTTCGTCTCTGGCCTCACCATTGGCATCGAGGCAAGCCGCTCCGGAATTGATCAGATGAATAAAACCGCCGGCTTCCTTCGCATATCCTTCCAGATCATATCCGGTAGCTTTTTTCACCGCTTCCGGACTCCAATAGGTACGAACATCAGCGAAAATCTGAGCACGGTTGGTTAACAGTTTCATAAACATCATACCCAGTCCGTTGAGCACATCATTTTCGGTTGCCAGAATATATGGCTCTCTCGCTCCGTTCCAGTCGAAAGAAGTGTTCAGCAGTGCTTCCGGATAATCGCAGTTGGGATAAAAATCGGTCCACTGGCGCTGCCCCTGAAAACCAGCCGCAATGGCATTATGACCAACCATTTCTTCTTCGCATCCAACCGGCAGATTGTTATTTCCGTTCATTAAATCTTTGATGATACACATCATCTTAACGACAAATTCCCAATCTTTTTCCTTCTCTTCCGGTGATTTCTGAATTTCCGCCGGGTTCTTATCAAATCCTTCAGGGCACTTCTCTTTGGTCCAGGCAAGAGCTTTTTCGAATTCGTCCTGATCATATATATTTTCACTCATTCGACGGATAATCTCAACCTCATCTACCGATTCTACACGCATTCCCAGATACTCTTCAATCATTTCCGGGCTTATGATGGAACCGCCGATACCCATGCATACCGAACCGATCTGCAGATAGGATTTACCGCGCATGGTAGCGGCCGCTACAGCTGCTTTTCCGAAGCGCAGCAGCTTCTCTCTGACATCTTCCGGAATGGAAGTATCATCTGCTTCCTGCACATCGTGGCCATAAATTCCAAAGGCCGGAAGTCCTTTCTGCGAGTAAGTCGCCAGTACGCTGGCCAGATAGACTGCTCCCGGCCGTTCGGTACCGTTAAAACCCCATACCCCTTTAATGGTCATCGGGTCCATATCCATCGTTTCAGCGCCGTAACACCAGCAAGGTGTAACCGTCAGCGTTATATCCACACCGGCTTTGCGGAACTGCTCTGCACACGCCGCCGCTTCCGGAACCCTTCCGATGGTGGTATCGGAAATCACCACTTTAACCGGTTCGCCGTTCGAATAACACAGGTTTTCCTGCAGCAGTTTAGCTGCTGACTTTGCCATATTCATCGTTTGTTCTTCTAATGATTCCCTTACCTTTAGATATCCTCGTCTGCCGTCAATTGTCGGCCGAATTCCAATTACCGGATAAGCGCCGATTAATCTGCTCTTTGCCATAATTAAACTCCTTTGCAATAAAATTTATAGTTATAAAAATCATATCGCTTTTTGTCAGTTATGGCTGGTAGGATTCTCAGAGAAAATGGTAAAATATTCACCTTTAAATAATACTTAAATATAGAAAAATGGAATCGCCGAAGCGATTCCATATACAGCAAAAATCTCATTCAATTAATCAGCTGCGATAATTTCTTTTTTGTTATAAGAACCGCAAGCTTTACAAACTCTGTGAGGCATCATTAACTCGCCGCACTTGCTGCATTTCACCAAGTTAGGTGCGCTCATCTTCCAGTTAGCTCTGCGCTTGTCTCTTCTCCCTTTAGAAGATTTATTCTTTGGACAAATTGACATAGGTTACACCTCCTTTAATTTCTTAATACTACTCAGAATCAATTCCGGAACATATCACGGACAACTGACATTCTTGGGTCAAGACTCGTATCTTCACAATCACAAGCCCCTTCATTTAGGTTCTGACCACATACATTGCAGATTCCTTTACAGTCATCACAACATAGAATTTTCATCGGCCACCCTATTAAAGTCTCATTAAAGAGCAATTGGTCTACATCAAGATAATATCCGTCAATATAATTTGTTTCGTCTCCTGTTGTCTGATCGGCATCCGTTTCATTCAGATTCACAGCTTTGGCAAACTCCAGTTCCAGCACCTCAGTAACCGGCTGTAAACAACGGTCACAGGGGACTTCCAGGATCAGTCGGGCATTGCCGCTGATGCTCAATTCTCTGGCCTGCACGTGAACCACTTCCAGATGAACCGGCTGTTTGTCCAAAATCGGATATGTTCCCGACGGTAAGGTTACCTCAGTCATATCCGGAGAAACATCGGTATCAATTGGGGTATGCCGCTCTGACAAAACATCTGATAGGTTAATCAGCATAATTGTCACTCCTACTCATACCTACACAATTATACCGATGTAATGCGGTTTTGTCAATACTCATTTGTAGGAAATTGTATTCACTCCGGCCTTATAAAACAATGATTCCGCCCACTTCAGTTCTTCCTTGTCAGGAGTCTCATAATCGTTTATATACACTTCCAGTCCATGGGCTTTATATTTTTCATGTCCGAGATTATGATAAGGCAGTAATTCAACATCGGCATTCGGCAGGTACCGCCTCATAAATCCGGCCGTCGCCTGCAGGTTTTCCTCCGTCAGATTCACGCCCCGCATCACCGGAATACGGATGGTTATATCGGTTCCCAGCGCATATATTTTCCGAGCGTTAGCCAGAATCACTTCGTTTCCTTTGCCGGTCAGTTCCCGGTGCAGGGTCGAATCAATGCATTTGATATCACAAAAAACATGGGAGAGATAACCAAAGATATCAGAGACGGTATCCCATTCGAAGTAACCGCAGGTTTCCATCCACATATCGATACCGCGCCGATCCAGGCGCCGGGATAAAGCACGGAGAAATTCGTGCTGAACGGTCGGTTCACCACCGGAAAAAGTAACACCACCATTGGAGAAACGGTAAAATATTTCATCGCGGCTGATTTTTTTCATCACCTCTTCCACCGTCATCCGGCGGCATTTATGCTCATCCATCATCCATGAATCAGGATTGGCGCACCATTTGCAGCGAAGCGGGCATCCGTGGAGAAAAATGGTCGTCCGGATGCCGTCGCCGTCATGTACGGAAAAACTCTGCATTTGTAATACAAGTCCTGTATCATTTATATTTTCCATACTCTATCAATCCTTTATTCATTAAAAATGATTATGCGCATTACGGATGATAATTGCTTCCTGCATCTCCGGTGACAGGTTTACAAACTGAGTGCTGTACCCCGCTACCCGAACCAGCAGATCCTTGTACATTTCCGGCTGTTTCTGCGCCTTTCTGAGGATCTCAGTGGAAATCGTATTAAACTGGACATGAAACGCTCCCAATGAAAAATATGAACGAATAAGAGCACCCAGATTATGTTTTCCGCGCGGTGTATTCAGCAGATCTTCTCCCAGTCTTAAATTCAGCAGTGTTCCGCCGCTGTGCACATCATGGTTCACCTTGGCGCTGGACCGCATCGCTGCCAGCGGGCTTTCTGCGTCGCTGCCGGCGAAGGGCGACACACCTTCGGTCAGCGGCTGACCTGCCTGACGTCCGCAGGGCGTCGCTCCGATCACGCGGCCGGTCGGAATATAATTGGATATTCCCATAAATGCCGAATTGAAATTAGAGCCAAAGATATCTTTGTGAGAACGGGCCTCACGGTAATAATGATTGGATATCTTTACTGCAATCCGGTCCACATAATCATCATCGTTACCGTATTTGGCAACCGCCTGAGCCTGGCTGCGCAGCTCTTCATACCCCTCCCAGTCGGCATTCAGCGCATCATTTAATTCTTTTATTGTAGTCACTTTATCTTCAAATACCAGCCTCTTTACCGCGGCCAGCGAGTTTGCCACCACAGCCAGCCCAATTCCGGTCAGCACCGGACCAACATTGTAATGTGCACCGCCTTTACTCAAATCGGTACCGCGTTCCATACAGTCATCCACACATGCCGATAAAAATGGCCGCGGCACAATCTGCGTATGAAGTTTCTGAGCGACTATCGAAGCGACTGCCGAATGATGAACAAGGTTATCAAGCTGTTTCAAAAAAGCCTCCTCCAGTTCTTCATAGCTGCCAAACTCCGCCGCATCTTTTTCCTCTAATCCCATATCTGCACCGGTTATGCGGCTTTTTCCCCGGTTCATGGCATACTCAAGAGCCGCGGCAAAATTCACATTTACCGCCGACGTCCACTCTCCGGTTTTACGGAAATGAGGCACGACACAGCCGCAGTTATTCCAATCTCTGGCATCTTCCGGATCATATCCCAGCTGCAGCAGCATCTGGGTTCCGGCCTGATCATTGTGAATCGCCGGAAAGCCGGTTCCGGTGCTGACCAGGTCACAGACCGCGTCCAGAAATTCCTGAGGACAGTCGGTGTGAATCCGCACACTGAGACCAGGCTGATGTGTCCGTACACTCTCGGTAGCCTTCAGGCACATGTAAGACAGCAGATTGGCGGCATCATATCCTTCCCTCGTTTTTCCGCCTACCGTCAGATTCTGAAATTGATTATAACCGGCAAAAAAGCCAGCGGTATTAGAAGATATCGTCCACACCCATTCAGACAGCTTAAGCCAGAGGGCTTCTATCAGCTCCTGAGCCGCCTCCCGGGTTAGATTTCCCTGTTCCAGATCTTTTTCGAGATAGGGATACATATACTGGTCAAACCGTCCCAGATTCAAAGCCAGCGGATTCTCAGAAATTATTCCGCCAAGCTGGGTAAACCAGACAAATTGTACCGCTTCGTGAAATGAAGCCGGAGGTTGTTCCGGTACCCGTCTGCATACTTCAGCTATCCGCAGCAGCTCATTTTTTCTGTCGGCATGCACTTCACTGTCAGCCATATCGACAGCTTTTACAGCATAACGTTCAGCAAATCTGATAATACCTTTGGCAACCAGGATAACCGATTCATAAAAAGTGAACTTTTCCAGATCTTCCGGATTGGCATAATCCAAGCCGGCCAGCTTTTCTTCCGCCTCTTTTTGAATACCGCCAAATCCTTTGACAAACAAAATATCCTGATAATCAGGGGTAATCTCTCCTACCGCCTGACGCCATTTTGAATCATTATCAATAATTCCGGTATCTATGACCAGCTTTGCGCTGTCTTCGGGAAGCCGGGCTAAAAAGTATTCCTCCAGAGACTGGTTCTTCCAGTATGGAAATATATGCTCCCGCACATAACAACGCTGCTCTTCAGTCATCTCATAAGGGTCCTGAGGACGCTTATCAAACTGATCCATCTCCGCATCTACCCACTGCCATGAAAACTCCGGCGTCAGTATGCCGCTGCGGCGAAACAATCCGGTTGTTCCGACTATCAGTTCATCCTCAAAAATCTGTACGTCAAATTGGTTGCAAAAATCATAAAAAGCTTGTGCTCTGCGCACTGCAACCGGCTTCCCTTCGGTTCTTTTATGAGATTCTGTAAAAATACGCGCGCGCTCATAGCATATCGAAGGCTTGGTATTGACATAATTCTGCCTTAATCGTTCAATCCTTTTTGTAGCACTCATTGCAAATCCCTCCTTAGCACCTATTCTACCATTAAAAAAACCTAAAAGAAATCCCCTCTTTCGGTTAAAGGAGGGGATTTCTTTTAAATCTTAGACGAGTGCCACAGTTTCCCGGGCGATCGCTAATTCTTCATTGGTCGGGATAATCATTACTTTTACTTTCGAATCTGGTGCAGAGAGTTCCGCCTCTTCACCGCGTACGTTATTAGCCTCTTTATTAAAAGTGAAGCCTAAATACTCCAGATGGCTGCATACCGCTTCTCTTACGCCGTGATCATTTTCTCCGATACCGGCTGTAAATGCGATTAAATCCACGCCATTCATAGCGGCCGCATAACTGCCGACATATTTAGCTACACGGTAAGAGAATACTTCAAGCGCCACGCGTGCTCTCTCATTACCGGAATCAGCTGCATCCCATAAGTCTCTAAAGTCACTGGAGACTCCTGACAGACCCGCTACACCTGACTTCTTATTCAAAACCTTCATCACTCCGGGAATATCAAGTCCTTCTTTATCCGCCAAAAATTCCATGATGGTGGGGTCAATGTCACCGGAACGCGTTCCCATTACCAACCCTTCGAGCGGTGTCAGCCCCATTGAGGTATCCACCGATTTACCGGCATTCACCGCACAGATACTGGAACCATTACCCAAATGGCAGACGATTACTTTCGCATCATCGCGGCCCAGAATTTCTCCTGCCCGTGCTGCCACAAAGCTGTGGCTGGTTCCGTGGAAACCGTAGCGTCTTACTTTATACTTGTCATAGTATTCATACGGCAGTCCATACATATATGCTTTTTCCGGCATTGTCTGATGAAATGCGGTATCAAATACACCCACCATCGGCACGTTCGGCATTAATTCCCGACAAGCCCTGATACCGATCAGGTTGGCAGGATTATGCAGAGGTGCCAGATCATTACACTCTTCCACCGCATCCAGCATTTCTTCCGTAATGACGGTTGAGGTGGCAAATTTTTCCCCGCCGTGTACAACCCGGTGCCCAACCGCCTGAATTTCATCCAGATTCTTAATAACACCTGTCGCTTCGTTGGTCAGAGCCTCAATCACATACTGAATCGCCTCCGTATGAGTCGGCATTTCCTTATTGCTGTTCTCTTTCTCTCCGCCCTGCGGCTTATAGGTGAGCTTACCGTCAATCCCGATTCGCTCACAGATTCCCTTTGCCAAAACCCCTTCGGTCTCTGAATCAATTAATTGAAATTTCAGAGAAGAGCTTCCGCAGTTAATCACTAAAACATTCATGTTTCATCCTCCTTTTTTTCTCACAATGACATTTTATAAATAAGCTTTCCCCTAGCAAAAAGCTCTGCACTGGACTGCCGTGATCGCCACAACACCGGCAATATCCTTGGCGCTGCATCCTCTTGACAGATCATTGACCGGCGCCGCAATTCCCTGGGTCATCGGCCCATACGCCTCTGCCTTAGCCAGACGCTGGACTAATTTATAACCGATATTACCGGCATCCAGATCTGGGAATACCAATACGTTAGCCCGGCCTGCCACTGCTGATTCCGGCGCTTTTGCTGCACCGATTTCAGGAACGATAGCGGCATCCAGCTGCATTTCTCCATCAACCACCAGCTCGGGATATTGTTCCCGGGCAATTTTAACCGCTTCGACAACCTTATCTACATCCGGGTGCACGGCACTGCCCATAGTAGAATGTGAAAGCATTGCCACACGAGGCTCAGCGCCTACAAGTGATTTAAAAGATTCAGCAGCGGATCCGGCAATGGCGGCCAGTTTCTCCGAGTCGGGATTCTGTTCCAGACCGCAGTCGCTGAATACGAAGGTTCCATTTTCGCCCATATCACAATCCGGAACCACCATTACAAAGAATGAGGAAACCAATTTGGTTCCCGGTTTTGTCTTCAATATCTGCAGGCTCGGACGCAGCGTATCAGCTGTAGAG
>Ga0153996_1000759_pt1 | contig 14030 bp, 16 predicted proteins | sample TSNC080MetaG_FD_104728 | JGI IMG/M metagenome (GOLD analysis project Ga0153996, IMG submission 104728) | Attine ant fungus gardens microbial communities from North Carolina, USA - TSNC080 MetaG | ecosystem: Host-associated > Fungi > Mycelium > Unclassified | place: USA: North Carolina, Lumber...
TGAAGCGCGCGGTGAAAAGCGTGGTGAAAAGCGATTGCGCACATTATGTGTAAAAATGCGGGCAGATAATCGCCTGGAGGAATATCTTGAAGCGGTAGAAGATGATGAGTACCTTCACAGGCTATATGCGGAATATGACCTTTGAGCGGCTCCTTTGTCAAAACAACAACCCGAGTGCTCACTCGGTGTTGTTGTTTTCTGGTTTTCCCAGTTTATCACACGATCTGCTTAAACGTCCAATAAACTGCAGCAACGAAGAAACGATAATAATACCGATCGCAATCGCCCCTGCCTCCATAAGCACATTTCCAAGTTGGACCATCGCCTGATACCGTTGACCCTCTAATACCATTAACGCACATTCAAACATTCCCCCACCAGGTACAATCGGAATTAAAGCCGCCGATAAAAATAAAATTGCCGGCGCCCTGCACACTCTGGCAGCAGCTTCTGCAAATAATGCCATAAATGCACTGGACAAAAATAAGGCCGGTAAGCTTCCCCTATCCAAAAGCAGCAAATAAATAAAATATCCAATCGCACCATTGATCGCCGCTCTTGCAACATTCCACCCCCGGCCTTGAAACAACAAATAAAAAGAAGCAGATACGACTCCGGCAAAAAATGTCTTTAAAATCATGATATCCTTCCTCCCAGATAAAGAACTACAAAAAATACAAAAGCCGCTCCGCCTGCCAATGCCACCGCTATACAAAAGGCCTCTGCCCCGCGGCTTAATCCGGACAGGAAGTCACCCGCCGCCAGATCACGCAAGGCATTTGTCATCAACATTCCCGGAACAAGCAGCATCAGAGCGGAAATGGTAACGATCCACCAGTCCCCTCCCAATCCGGTCATCGTAAACAGCCATCCAAGCAGAGCGCAAGCACCGCCCCCTGCGATATTTGTAAAAAACGAGTCGGGTCCATGAGCAGATAACCAGGTTACCAAAAGATGTATCATCGCTCCGGATAATAACCCCCACAGGAAATCCAGGATCCCGCCGCCAAATACAATCGTAAATGCCGCAGTTCCAACAGCTGCGGTCAATACCATAAAGGGCAATGGATAAGAGGGGAACTGATCAATTTGCACTAAGCGTTCTTTTATATCATCAAATGATGTACTTTCCTTACCAATTTTTCGTGAAAAATCATTGATCAACTCTACTTTTCGCAAATTAACGCTGCGTTTGGTTATTCTCCTTACCACGGAATGAACCTCACCACTCTTTCCAATCACAGAAATCATAATAGCGGTTGGCGTTGCAAAACATTCACAATGATCCAGACCATAGGCAGAACATAGATATCGTACAGTTTGCTCCACCCGATATATTTCGGCCCCGCTTTCAAGTAATATTTTCCCGGCAAAAGAAGATATTTCAAGAATATTACCATATGCAGATCGTTTCATGACACTACTTGCCCCGCACATTGATGCAGCCTCGTATAATCTTCTTTCGCATGATAGGAACTGCGTACCAAAGGACCGCTGGCTGCACAAGGTATTCCGATCCTTATTGCTTCTTCCTTATATTGCATAAAAACATCCGGATGAACATATTCTCTCACCTTATAATGTTGAAGTGATGGCTGCAGATACTGCCCGATTGTAACCATATCGCAACCGGCCTGATGCAGTCTCATTAACAACGCGGATACTTGTTCCCTGGTTTCTCCTAATCCCACCATAAATCCGGATTTGGTATAAATATCATTGTTTATCTGTTTAGCACGGATCAGCAATTCTATCGACCGTTCAAAATAAGCCATTGGCCTGACCATGTCATAAAGCTCAGGCACCGTCTCCACATTATGGTTTAAAATATCCGGCGACGCCTCCACTACCGTTATTAAGGAATCAATATCGCCTTTAAAATCAGGAATTAAAACTTCGACCGTTACATTCGGCGAGGCATTTCTCACCGCTTCAATTGTCCTGGCAAAATGCCCGGCACCGCCATCCGGTAAATCGTCTCTGGTTACTGATGTAATTACAACATGTTCCAATCCCATCTCCTTCACTGCTTCTGCCACATGGAATGGTTCCATCTCATCAACAGGTTCCGGCTGATCTTTTGTCACCTGACAAAACGTACAGTTTCTGGTACAATTCTTGCCTAATAACATAAACGTGGCCGTTCCACTTTTAAAACATTCCCCCTGATTCGGGCATCCTGCCGCTGTACATACGCTATTAAGATTGTTAGCCTTCAAGATCCGGCTGACTCTTCCGCACCCCGATCTTCCCTTTTCTATTTTCAGCCACTCCGGCTTTCTAAGATGCTCCATGATCTTCTCCCTTCTATATAAAAGCAGCCACTAACTCTTCTTCTGTTATCCTGCCAAAATACGTTTGAACCGGATAAAGACTTAGTGCTCCTCTGATTGCCTTCTCCTCATAAAGAACCCCTTTTAATCCCTGTTCAATCACAGAAAGATTCCCCTCGCCAAAGAAATCTCCATAGACCCTGGTATTTGCTATTTTTCCCTTTTCTATATCCAGAAATACCTCTACGATTCCGCCGGAAAGTTTTGTTTCCCTTCTTATATCAAACTTCGGGTTCTGTCCGTAAATCCATTCCTTCGCAGCATGCCTGACAAGCGAACGTTCCCGCACTTCCTGCCACTGCTCTCTGCTTAGTTGAAATTCCCTGGTATCGGATACTTCCTCCTTTATCGCACCTAACAGGGATTTCCGGAACGCTTCTATATCCATTTTCGTTTCCATATACTCACTGATATTGGTCACTCTGCTTTTCACAGAAGAGACGCCTTTGCCGCTTAGTTTAATATCCCTGACATTTAATGCTTTTGCCAGCTCCTCCGTATTCGCGTCATACATCAGGGTTCCGTGATGTAAAAGCTTTTCTTTATATCTGCACTGTGCATTTCCGGAAAATTTCTTCCCGTTAATTGTCAGATCATTTCTGCCGGAAAATTCAGCCGGAATCCCCATGCTTCTCAAAGCTTTAAGAACCGGTTCTGTAAATCTGATAAAGTTGGAAAAATCTTTCCGGCCATTACAGCTGATAAATGTAAACATGATATTTCCTTCATCCGTAAATACCGTGCCGCCGCCAGTTATTCTTCGAACAATCTTGATTCCCTGTTCTGCGGCATAAGGCATATTAATTTCACTGTACGCATTTTGATTTTTCCCTAAAAGGATTGCTTTATCATTTCGCCATAGCATAAAACAATCCTCATCTACCGAATCCATAAGCCATTCTTCCAGTGCATGATTTTGATATGGATCCGTATTATTATTTTCTACAAACAACATAAGTTTCACTCCCTTGTTTTAATCTACTCCGTATGCATAATATTCTCCTTGTAAACGCAGCACTAACCTTCCCATAACTAAAATAAGTATAATACTGATTGGCATCTGAATCAAGTTATTAGCAATCCTGACCCAGTTATAATATTTACTGAACACCGAACCATAAAGCAAATAGCTCCATATATAATTAAGACCAAATGTCACGATTATCATGATTGATACCCGACTGGCTGCGATCCGCCAGGCCTTCAATGGCTTTTTATAAAGAAACAAACCATAAATCAGTCCTGCGACCATTTCACTAATTGCATATCCGAAGAAATAAGGTCCAGCCGGTTTCGCAAAATAGCCTACGGTATCTGCCACTAATCCAAACAACATTCCCAGACCCGGACCATATAAGACAGATACCATGGCTCCCGGCAAATATGCAAGGCTAAAAACCTTGAAAGCAGGTGTAATATAAATAGTAAACTGGCTGAGAATTATTTTTAGTGCAATCATGACTGCCATTAAGACAATATCCTTCGTTTTTATTCCCCTTCTTCCTTGCTTCACCCTTATATTCCCCCTGTCCTTCTTCCATTATCTTAGTTATGCTGGGGAATGTGTCAATTTCCCCAGCCGTGCGGTAATTTTACAATTCGCCTGATATAAACGGCATTTAATTGCCGCCGCTTGCTTATTGATACAACGGAAATCTGTCACAAATTTCTTCCACACCTTTACGAAGCTCATCCTGTTTCGTTTCATAATCCGTTGCCGCCAGTTTGATCAACTCGGCGATCTGTTCCATTTCCTTTTCTTTCATTCCACGTGTTGTAACCGCCGGTGTTCCAATTCGAATACCACTGGTTACAAACGGACTTTGCGGATCATTTGGAATGGTATTTTTATTCACAGTAATGTAAACTTCATCTAAACGACGCTGCATTTCTTTTCCCGTCAGCCCCATATTCCTTAAGTCCACAAGCATTAAGTGATTATCCGTTCCACCGGATAATAATTGAAATCCTTGATTTACAAGGCAATCCGCCAGGTGACCGGCATTTTTTACCACCTGCTTCTGATATTCCTTAAAGTCAGGTTTTAACGCTTCACCCAGGCAAATCGCTTTTGTTGCAATAATATGCATCAACGGACCGCCTTGAATTCCCGGGAAAACTGCCTTGTTGAATTGTTTTCCAAATTCCGGATCCTTACATAGAATCAAACCGCCTCTTGGGCCACGTAACGTTTTATGGGTAGTAGTCGTTACCACATCTGCATAGGGAATTGGGCTCTGGTGAAGTCCGGCAGCGACCAACCCGGCAATATGAGCCATATCTACAAACAAATACGCCCCTGCTTCTTTTGCTATCTCGGCAAAAAGATCAAACCGAATCTCCCGGGAATAAGCGGAAGCGCCAGCAACTATCATTTTGGGTTTGTATTCTTGTGCAAGCGCTCTTACTTTGTCATAATTAATGGTTTGCGTATCATCATCTACGCTATATGGTATAAAATTATAATATTTACCGGATATATTGACCGGACTGCCATGAGACAAATGTCCGCCATGATTTAAGTTCATTCCAAGAACCGTATCTCCTGGATTTAATAACGAAAAATATACCGCTGTATTAGCCTGTGCGCCGGAGTGGGGCTGAACGTTGGCATAAGAAGCGCCAAACAATTCGCAAGCTCTTTCAATCGCAATTTCCTCTACCACATCCACACATTCGCATCCTCCATAATAACGTTTCGAAGGATATCCTTCTGCATATTTATTCGTCAGTACATTTGCCATAGAAACCAATACCGGTTCTGTTACAATATTTTCTGATGCAATCAATTCCAGATTGCGGCGCTGGCGGGCACATTCTGCCTCAACAGCCTTGCCAACTTCCGGATCATACGCAGATATGTATTTCATAATATCATTTACCATTTTTAATCTCCTCTTTCATTTCCTTATGATTGGCCGAATGGGTGCTTTCTTTTCGGCGAAATATGAACTGCAATTCCTTTTGCATCCTCCACCGCTTTCGCCATATAAATGGCTGGTATGCATTAAGGTTTTTGTGGGAATACAGCCCCGGTTTAAACAGGTTCCTCTCATCCAGGGATTGCCTGCCCTGTTATCCAAATATTTTCTTTGTAATCGTTTTTCCTGCCTGTGTCGCCGCAATTCCACCCATTGCAGTTTCTTTTAACTGAATCGGCAGGGCTTTTCCCACTTTATACATGGCTTCAATCACCTGATCCGCCGGTATGATACATTCCATACCGGCTAATGCCATATCCGCACTAATTACTGCATTCACTGCCTGTGACGCATTCCTCTGGGCACATGGCACCTGTACAAGTCCTGCCACCGGATCACAGATCAATCCCATACAATGAATCAAGGCAAGACTGCAGGCATGGATTGCCATTTCATTATTTCCGCCGGCCATCTGTACTGCCGCCGCGGCCGCCATCGCCGCCGCAACTCCACACTCAGCCTGGCATCCGCCTTCCGCACCGGAAACCGTGGCATTTTTCGTGATCACGGCGCCAATTCCCGATGCTGTAAGCAGCCCTTTCAGAATGATTTCCTGAGACGCCTCGTATTTCTCTCCCACCGATATCAGAACCGCCGGCAGGATTCCACATGCTCCTGCCGTAGGTGCTGCGCAAATCTGGCCCATGGAAGCATTCACTTCACTCCCCGACAAAGCTCTTGCCATGAGCAGATTCATAAAATTACCGCATATGCTATCTTCTTTTGAATAGGCATAATGACGCATGGCAATCCCTTCGATCAATCCGCCGACGGTGTTCAACCTTTCTTCCAATGCCTTCTCGGCCGACCTGCACATGATCTGATACCGCTGCTTCAGTGAAGCGAAAATCTCATCTTCGTTCCGCCCTGTCAGCCTTTTTTCGTTTTCCAGTACTACCTCCCACAGCTGTACCTTCTGCTCGCCGGCCATCATCAGCATTTCAGCAATTGTATTATACATCTGTTATCCCTCCGCAGTTCCCAGATTGATCGTTTGAACCTGTAATATTTCATCGTTCCCGGCAATTGCTTTTTCAACGGTTTCCGGAATAAACTGGTCTGTTTCAATAATACAGAATGCTTCCCCGCCCCTGTTGCTTCTGCTTAGCTTCATGGTCGCTATATTGATATTATTCTCTGCCAGAATACCCGAAACTCTGCTTACAATCCCCTTTTTATCCTGCTGCCGGATAAGCAGGGCAGAGGAACTGGCGGTAAACTCCACGTTAAATCCATCAATGTTGCAAATAATGATTCTGGCTCCGCCTATGGACGATCCAATAATTTCACTGCGGGATCCATCCTCCAGGTAAAACGTCATCTTAACGGAATTCTCATGCAGACTATCCAGTTCCGTTTCATAAAACTCATAGCGAAGGCCCTGTTCTTCGGCGATGGAAAAGGAGTCTTTCAGCCTTTCATCATCCTCATGCATTCCTAATGCGCCAGCAACCAAAGCATAATCCGTACCGTGGCCTTTATAGGTTTTTGCAAAGGAGCCATGAAGACCAAAGGTAACCCGGTGAAATGGCTTCTTGGTAATTTGCCTCGCCACCCGTGCAAGACGAGCTGCACCTGCCGTATGAGAACTGGACGGGCCAATCATGACCGGGCCGCTTACTTCAAAAATGCTGATATTCATAAAAATCTCCCTGCTAATCTTTATGGCTGATAACGAAGGATCGGATTTCTGGCCGCTTTCACTTCATCAGGCCGTCCGATTACCGTAGTTACCGGTTTCTGATGAATCCCCTCCGTATCTTTCATCCCTTCCTGATAGATAGAAATAAAGACTTCTGCCGCCTTGTCAAGCATTTCCTTTCCTTCCGTTTCCGTCGGTTCCACCATCAGGGCTTCCGGAACGATCAGGGGGAAATAAACGGTAGGGGGATGGATTCCATTATCTAACAAAGCCTTCGCAATATCCATGGCTGTTACATGACTCTCCTTTGCCTCTTTCTCCATCGTAAGAACAAATTCATGCATGCAAATTCCTTTATTTACCACCTGATAACAAGTGCTGAGTTTTTTCATCAGATAATTAGCGTTCAGCACCGCATTCTCTGCGCTCTCGGCAATCCCCTCTCTTCCCAACGTAATGATGTAAGTCAGGGCTCTTAAAACCACGAGGAAATTCCCATTAAATGACTTTACTTTCCCGATACTGTCAGGGCAGTCATAAACCTGTTTGAAAGTATCCGCTTCCGCCACGATATGAGGTTTTGGTAAAAATCCGGCAAGGAATGATTTACATCCTACAGCTCCTGAACCAGGACCTCCGCCCCCATGAGGAGTAGAAAATGTTTTATGTAAATTCAAGTGAACGCAATCAAAACCCATATCACCTGGTCTGATAATCCCCATGATGGCATTCAGGTTAGCGCCATCATAATACACCAATCCCCCTGCATCATGCACAATCTTCGTAATCTCAAGAATATCCTTCTCAAAAATACCCAGGGTATTCGGATTGGTCAGCATCAGACCGGCCGTATCCTCTCCCACCGCTGCACGTAATTGGTCCAGATCCACACAGCCGTCTTCTCCTGAATTGATATTGACGACTTTCATTCCTGCCATGACGGCGGTTGCCGGATTGGTTCCATGTGCAGAATCGGGAACAATAATTGACCTTCGTTTAGTATCACCGTTTGCTTCATGATATTTTTTAAACAGCATAATACCGGTAAGCTCCCCGTGGGCACCAGCCGCCGGTTGGAACGTCATTGCATCCATTCCCGTAATTTCACAAAGGTATTTTTCCGTTAAGTTTAATACTTCCAGGCTTCCTTGAACTGTATGCTCAGGTTGAAGCGGGTGTATCTCCGTAAAGCCCGGCAGAGAAGCTGCCACTTCATTGATCCGCGGATTATATTTCATTGTACAGGAGCCCAGCGGGTAAAAACCATTATTCACGCCATAAGTTCTTCTTTCCAGGGCAGAATAATGACGGCTTACATCATTTTCAGAAAGCTCCGGCAGCTTTAATTCCTGTACTCTCTTAAAAGAATCCGAAGGCTTTACAAGCTCTACATCACAAGCAGGAAGGATATGGCTTTTTCTGCCTTTTACACTTTTTTCAAATAATAATTCCATTATTTTGCCACCTCCCGGATCAACCGGATCAAACGATCCATATCTTCTTTGCGGTTCATTTCCGTTGTACACCACAATATTCCACCCGGTGTGGGGAGTCCGCCAAGAATTCCGTTTTCCTCCAGATGCTCCATTAATGTCTGCACATTCACAGGCGATTTCGTCACAAATTCATGAAAAAATTCTCCTTCATACGCTGGCGAAAATCCAATTTTCTCAAGTTCCCTTGCAAGATAATGTGCTTTTGACATACATTGATATGCTGCTTCCTGCATGCCGCCAGGTCCCATCGATGTCATATAAACGGATGCCGCCATGGCACAAAGGGCCTGATTAGAACAGATGTTAGAAGATGCCTTCTCTCTTCGGATATGCTGTTCACGAGCCTGCAAAGTCAGCACATAGGCACGATTCCCCTTCGCATCAACGGTTTCTCCGACGATACGTCCCGGGAGCTTTCTGATCATCGCAGAAGCTGCCGCCATAAATCCCAGATATGGTCCGCCAAATCCCAAATGCAGTCCTAAGGGCTGACCCTCTCCCACTGCAACATCTGCCCCACATTCTCCCGGCGTCTTCAATATGGAAGCCGCAATAGGATTTACTCCCATAATATACTTCGCGCCTTTTGCGTGGGCAATTTCTCCTGCTTTTTCAGTCTCTTCCAAAATACCATAGTAATTGGGTTGGGCAATATATACACAGGCTGTCGTCTCATCCAGCATGTTTTCCAGGGCTGACAAATCGGTTCTGCCATCCTTTACGGGGATCAGCTCCATTTCGCTTCCCGCAGACCAGCAATACGTACGGACCGTCTCAATGACATCGGGATGAGCCGCCGCTGATATCAATGCTTTGGTTCTTTTTCTTTCCCGGCACATCGCCACCGCTTCTGCCGCTGCCGTAGCACCGTCATACACCGATGCATTGGATGCGCTCATACCCGTAAGCTCACAGATCATTGTCTGATATTCAAAGATCGATTGAAGAATCCCTTGTGAGATTTCCGCCTGATAGGGAGTATATGCAGTCAAAAACGTTTCTTTTGTCACAACAGTATCCACAATTGCCGGTATGTAATGGCGATATGCCCCTGCACCTCTGAATATGACTGGAAACACATGATTTTTATCCGCCATTTGCCTGACTATTTCATGAACTTCCAGCTCTGCCTTGCCCTCTGGAAGATCCGGACCATTCTGAAGAATCAAAGATCCGGGAACCTGAGCATACAATTCTTCCATTGATGACAGTCCGATTTCTTTTAGCATTTCCTGTCGCTGTGGCGCAGTCGAGGAAAGATAATCTCCCATGGGTTACTCCTCCTCCCGGCAAAATGCCTCATACGCATCAGCATCCATCAGCTCCACCATTTCACTGACTTCAGAAATTACCACAAACCAGGTTCCATAAGGATTTTCATTGATTTTTTCGGGGGCATCAAGTACCTCTTCATTGACTGCTGATATGGTTCCTGTAGCGGGTGAATTCACATCGGATACCGCTTTTACACTCTCTACATCTGCGTATGCTTCTCCTGCCGTTACATCATCCCCTTCTTCGGGAAGATTCACAAATACCAGACTCCCCAGTGCGCTTTGGGCAAAATCACTGAGACCTGTCCGAATTTTATTTTCTTCAATCACTTCTACCCACTCATGGGATTTTGTGTATTTAAGATTTTTGGGAATATTCATATTCGCTCCAATTCTGCGTGAACGCCTGCACGCTGTTAAGATTTTTTGTAAAATGGCAAGGGCACAATTTCAACCTGAATTTTCCGTCCCCTCACTTCTGCTTCCATTGCCGTTCCTTCCGCCGCATGGGCTTTATCAATGAGAGCCATCGCATAAGCTCCGCCCAGATATGGGCAATGAGTACCTGATGTGGTTTCTCCGATTTTCTGGTCTTCTATGTAAACATTACAGTGCTCACGGACGATTCCCCTGCCGGTAACTTTCAGCCCGACTCTTTTTATGTCAGGTTCTCCTTTTTCTACGATCGCCTTTTTTCCGATAAAATCTTCCTTCTGCATCTTTACACCAAAGTCCAGTCCTGTTTCTAAAGGACTGATGGTATCATCCATTTCATGCCCATACAATGGCATGGAAGCTTCCAGACGCAGGGTATCCCTTGCTCCTAATCCACAAGGGATCAGGCCATCTTCCTTTCCAACTGCCAAAAGGGCATTCCATATACCAGGGGCATCCTCAGGCTTGCAATAAATCTCATAACCATGCTCACCGGTATAACCCGTTTGTGATACCAGACACTCTGCGCCGGCAACCGTTATGCACTCCTTAAAAGTATAATACTTTGCCGGTATCTCTTCTTCCTTTGCAACTTTAGCAAGAATTTCTCTGGATTTTGGTCCCTGTAATGCGATCTGTGCATAAGAATCCGAAAGATCTTCTAAAACCACATCACCCTTTAGATGATTCTTCATCCATTCCACATCCTTGTGGCGATTCGCTGCATTGACTACTACCAAATACTGATCAGCGGCCATACGGTAAACAATCAAATCATCAACGACACCGCCATTTTCATTGCACATAGGACTATATCGTACCCGTCCGTTCTGCATGTTGGTAAAATCATTCGTGTAAAGGTTATTGATATTGAATAGAGCATCTGGTCCGGAAATGATGACTTCTCCCATATGTGACACATCAAAGAGGCCAGCCTGCTTTCGTACTGCCATGTGCTCTGCTATCACATCTGTATATTGGACCGGCAGCAAATACCCGGCAAAGGGTACCATCTTTCCGCCAAGCGCTACATGACATTCGTACAAAGGTGTTTTTAATTCCACGTTTCCACTTCCTTTCGTTTTCATTTATAGGTCCTTTCACTCTCCTGCTCTTTTGGTGTCGCGAGCCAAAAGAAAAAACACAAACGTCTTAGGTCTGCAGCCTGCAATGCAGAGCCTTATATAGCGAAAATCATCCTTTGATGTCTTCGCCATGCAGGAAATATAGTATCGATATTTCCTGCAAAAAAACGGAGACGCCCATAAAGTGCGTCTCCGTCCTGCAACCTGAAAGATTCTTCCCCTTAATGGGGAATTGCTTCTTCGGTGTCATTAATGATCACATTATCATAATGACTTTCCAGAGTTTCGTCTAATTTCGGTCCTTTGGCCTGAGAGTTTCCCACGCTGGTCCCCTTCGGCGCCATAATGCAAGCATTCTGCAATATAGTCTCTCCCGAAATTATCAATCGATCAATATTCGTTTTTAAATCTGAATTTATCATAACAGTATCTCTCCTGAAAAATCAATGGGAAAATAGACTAAAAAAAGTTTTTATTTTTGGTAAACTTTACCAATTATCATATTTTTGCAAATTTAATTTTAAATCAAGTTATTTTTTAGTGATTTTTCACAAAGATAATTACTATTTTTTATGTCACTTGAACAAACTTAACATTATTTTACCGAAATTCATTGACACGAATTTATTCTCGTTGTATAAGTATAAAACACAAACGTCTGTTATTTTTTAAAACGCCTGCATCGATGCAAAGAGATTTTAATAAACATTTAAGAAAGGTGAGGTTTTATGAAAGACTTTATTCGATGCACAAATGAACGAAAGCAAGAACCAACCGAAACCCGCAGATTCCTTCACGAAAATGCAGAACCTGGCAATAATCTCCCAATTAACAACGTATATACACAATTTATGGAGGAGGTAATTTTATGACCGGAAACGTATCAAAAATTGCAAATAGTATCCCTATGTGGATCGCAGCGGGTATCGCTGTTGCCCTGGCAATATTTCAGGCAATTTTATTTGCGCAGAAGTCCTACAAAACAGGAAAGGGGATAGGCCTTACTGAAAGCCAGATGAAAAGTGCGATGAAGAGCAGTTGTATTACTGCGATCGGACCATCTATCGTTATTTTGACAGGTCTTCTGTCACTGTTGGTTACAGTCGGCGGACCCATGGCATGGATGCGCCTGTCATTCATTGGATCAGTCATGTTTGAAACAATGTCGGCCGGTTTTGGTACAGCAGCCGTAGGCGTGACCCTTGGTGCAGACCCAATGACCGAAGTGGCATTTGCCAATGCGGTCTGGACAATGACGCTCGGTTCTATCGGCTGGATTATCTTTGCAACTTTGTCTGCGGATAAAATGCCAAAAGTAACAGCCAGGTTTTCGAAAGGAAACAAAGGACTGATGACCATCATCTCAACAGCTGCCATGCTGGGTTCCTTTGGTGCGATTCTTTCAAATCATATTCTTGCACTGAACAATAATACGCTTGCTGCTCTGTCGGGAGGAATCATCATGCTTATCTTATCTCCACTCGCAGATAAGAAAAAAATCAAATGGCTAAAAGAATGGGCCTTGGCCATTGCGCTGTTTGGCGGAATGATTATTGCAGGTATAACACCAGCTTTCTCACTCTTGAGCCGCTAAAAATCAAAATCATATTAAAGGAGATTATAAACATGGATAATAATACCGTACAAACTTCCGGTGATGTTTTTAATGACGATTACATACCATACATTGCCAAATATGGCAAGATAACCAACTGGCTCGGTGTATTGATTTCCTTTGGCCCGCCACTGGTTCTTCTGGTCATATTTGGAATCCTGCCGCCTGCTTCTGCAATTATCTCGGCTTTTATCGCGGTCGCCTCAGCAGTGGGCATTAACTGGTTTATTGAGCCAATTTCCTATTTTCCTATTATCGGTGTAGCGGGAACTTATATGGCTTTCCTTACCGGTAATATTTCCAACCTGAGGATCCCTTGTGCTGCAGTTTCACAAAAGGTTGCGGACGTAGAACCAGGTACTGACGAAGGTACCATTATTTCTACACTGGGAATGGCAGTTTCTGTCCTCGTTAATATTGCCATCCTGATTGTTGGCGTATTTGCCGGTACCTATATACTTTCATTGCTGCCAGCGAGTGTAGCCAGCACATTGAACTATTTACTTCCTGCTTTATTTGGCGCATTGTTTGTCCAGTTTGCCCTGATGAAACTTCAGATAGCTCCCATTGCCATGGCGATTGCCCTTATTCTGGGATATATGGTAAACTCCGGCGTATTCAGTTTCTTACCCGGAGTGCCAAGCTATGTTACTACCTTGGGAACTGTTTTTGGTACGATTGCAATCAGTATGACACTTCATAAAAAGAATATTATTTAAACGGGAGGGTGATCGCTATGTTGGGAAAAACGGCACAACAGGTAATTGAAGAAAAAAGCAATATTCTTCGGGAGCTTGCCATAAAAATCTGGGAGAATCCGGAAATTGGTTACAAAGAAGAAAAAGCCTGTCAATGGACAGCAGAAATACTTGAAAACGAAGGATTTAAGGTGGAGAAAGGATACGTCGGTGTTCCTACCTCGATACGGGCCGTCTGGGGCGAAGGAAAACCAGTCATTGGGTTTTTAGGTGAATATGATGCCTTACCCGGCATGAGTCAGAAACTCGCTACCGTGAAAGAGCCGATAGAAGCCGGCGGAGCAGGTCACGGATGTGGTCATAATCTCCTTGGCGCAGCTCATGTAGGAGCCGTCATCGGCCTGAAAAAGGAGATGGAAGAAAAAGATTTGAAAGGGACCATTGTATTTTATGGCTGCCCTGCCGAAGAAA
>Ga0153996_1000760_pt1 | contig 14018 bp, 13 predicted proteins | sample TSNC080MetaG_FD_104728 | JGI IMG/M metagenome (GOLD analysis project Ga0153996, IMG submission 104728) | Attine ant fungus gardens microbial communities from North Carolina, USA - TSNC080 MetaG | ecosystem: Host-associated > Fungi > Mycelium > Unclassified | place: USA: North Carolina, Lumber...
GGTAAGGCAAGTGAAGAAGGGTGATACTCTGATTGTGTTGAGTGTCATGAAGATGGAAACTGCGGTTTTGGCACCTCATGATGGTGTTATAGAAAGAGTTGGGAAAGGTTTGAGGGTTGGTGTCATTATCAACGAAGGCATGTTGGTCTGTGTTGTTATGCCTGTGGAGACTAGTCGGTTGTGATAATCTTACTCATCTTCCTCTTGTGATTGTATGGAAGAATATGATGTATTCTTACTTCAGGGAAGCCCAGTTTGCATGTGAGTATTATATGCATATCATTTGGCATCCAGGTTTGATTCTGCTTGTGTACAAAGAGAATTGAGCATCAAATAAATTGCTCCTTTGACAAATGTGATTTGACAGACAACAATTACCATTCGGTTAGGCTTATAGAGGGCTGATGGCCCCTTGTTTGGTAGAAAGGAGATCCAATCATCAAACCAGCTTGGACCACCCATCAGAGACAAAACCATGTAAGGTATAAGACAGCCTTCATTTTGAGTTTCTCTTTCCCCTCAACAAGCAGTCATACAAAGATAGACATCCCTCAGACAACTTTGTAATGGTGATCTCATTGACATAAGGACCTGGTTGAGGAATCCAGTTAATAAGCCATCTCTTCAGAAGACATAGAGCAGGAGTTGAATTTGATTAACCAAGAGCTTCCCCCTTGCAGAAAGCTCGAAACAGCAGGAAAAGATGTACATTTCGTCGATTCTTGAAAAGATTCCTTGAAAAATTCTTGAGCACCGCCACATTTTCCCATGATCATCAATGTCGAACCACTCTTGTTGCTGCATTTCAGATAGGTCGATAATGAATGCGAGCACCATTGCATGAATGAAACAAGCGCCTGATCCGGAAGATGGTAGAATTTGACATCTCTCCAGTGGCCCAGTCGACAGGAAGCTCCTTAGATTTCGGTTAGGATTCAAACCCAACCCAGTACCTGTCATCCCTACATCTCACACCAAAGGTCAGTTCAATTCATGCTACTTGACAATGGTGGGCGGCAATCCCAGTTCGACACGGCTAGGAACAGCTGCGATTAGTTCAGAGTGAGGACGTCGATGTGTCTGAACAGCAGGCGGCAGGTACGATACCTGACAAGCGGCAAGGATACCATCCAGTTCCTGCGTTTAGCTATCCTGATTCGAAGCAAGCACCTCCTCTCTCATTGCCGCCTGGACTGGTGCACCTCGGCAAGAACGGCCGTTCGATCTGACTTCATTCTCATTCTGTACTCACTAGAGGGTTTGCCGGACTGATGGCACATGGACCACATCTAGATACCCATCCGTTGTTCGTCTCTTGCATAAGAGATCAGGTTAGTTGCAAGGTCATGATATCCCGATATCTGCACAGATCCCGATGCGTCGGTACTCCTTCCTAGTGGCTCAGTAAAGACACTTGATTGTGTATGCCGCTCCCTCCATTGTCTGTGTTTTCAGAGGGTGATTCTGGGCCCACTAACGATGACCTCCACCTTTTTCTTTTGTTTGGCAATTCGGCACAGCCTAGTCACCACTGAACCCATGATCAAGATCTGTGATCTGTTATAGCTCAGGGCACTGTGGACGTGATGTAGTTTCAAGAAAAGGTATAAGAACCTTGATCGTATCGTTTTTTTTCCACGATACCTCGATCATGTCCTTTGAAGCTCTCCTCTGGGCTGTAGAATATGCCCGTTTTGAAATTGTACTCGATGCCTGCCGCGAAGCTGTAGTTCGTATCCAACGTAAAGCTGCGTTAGGTGCCCGACGTTCCCTTCCTGCCCCTGTCTCCTACCTGACATTTTTATAGACGCCACCAAAGGGCAAATTGAGGATGATACCCCATCCTGCCGGTAACGTCAAGTCCCATCTCAAGCAAAACGTTAAGTTTACTCGTTCAAGCCCTCCCCTTCGAGTGAGTCCTTGTCTACTCGTTCTCATCCACCCACCATTGACATGTCTGAATTCTTAGGTCTAGTCACCAAAATTCCGAAAAACTGGAAAAAGGAGAGACTCAGGAACTGGAGCATCCGTGAGGATCGGTGGATTAAGATGTTGCGCGCAGAGCCACTCACTGGGACGATGCCCGACCGTGTTTGGTGTAAAGAGTGCGAGAGTTGGATTGGGTTGGACAAAAGAAGGCGTTATTGTCCCGAGATGTGGAAGAGGCACCATTCACCTGTGAGCTCTCGATCGTAACTCATCATCCCATGGAGCTGATCAATAGAATTGTAGGGAGGCAGACATTATGAGACTATTTCAGAAGCACCTACGGGAAACAGGAGAGAAGATAAAGCTTTTCGTTCCCAAGAGAAGTAATTGCGATATACATTGATTTTGATTTTCCTTTTCTTTAATTGTACCCTTTTATTCTATCGATGATCCATTGGAACGTCGGTAGCTGGACAAAACACCACTGATTGAAATGGTCAATGGTGGAATTGAGTTCACTTGATGTAACTAACATCCTTTATCAGACTATTGTAATTTTGTTGAATGGATGGTCTATCAGCTGAGAGGTCAGAAAATTGGGGCAGCAGAGGGTCAACAGCAGAAAGAGAGACACCCTTCTCAGCAAAGTAGTGCTCCAAATATTCCCAATTGTAAAAGAGGGGACCACAGTAAGCATAGCACAGTGCATGTACACACTTCTTGTTGGAAAATCAAGCCAACACCATGATCCAGTGGAAGTTCAGGAACTTTCTAGAATTCTTATTTAGTATATAAGGTTGATATTGGTTGTATCTAATTATTGGTTTGCAATGGAATACACCTTATTCCAAGTTAGACCAACTTGTGACTAGGTTTTGTCACAAACTTCATTTGGACCTATCTCCATCAATTCTTCAACAATTTCTATGGTCTTAATGGTGCTGGAGAGCCCTTAAGAAGACCTTTTGATCAATACCAAATACATCTTGAGGCAATTAATATTGTCTGAGCTATCAGGTAATCAGTAGATAACCACTATGGTACCACATATTAAATTGCCAATATCTCAGAAACTGCCACAATATATACTTTGCTTTTAGGATCAGGAGAAGCCCTATTTATACCACTCAAAATAATTCCAAAATGACCTCAAGGCAATCAATATCAATGGAGATATGAAGTCCTCAATGTTTGTACATAGACTTAATTAATTACCCATAAATACTCATTTGCCTTTTATTAGAACAAAGGCACTACCATATGTAGAACAATAGATAGTAGCATGTGATAGTCTGTCCTAGTGCACAGACCATCACAATCCTGTATATAAGAACTCATAGTCTGAGGATTAGACCTTAGACTTGACAATATCTTTTGTCACTATCTAAACTTCACATCTAAGCTCCTTTGAGCTCTAGCATTTATAATCACAAATCAGTAAGTGACCATTTGTGATAGGTTTCTGCAACATAACCCTCAAAGACTTAGCTTCTGAGTCAACTCAACTTGAGTTATACAACAATATGATAAATTTATACTATTTATCACTTCCCCTTACTAAGTGCATAGAAGTGCATAGAAGCATAAACATTCACACACATAGAGTAGTACTTTAGTAGAAGACCAACCCTAATTGGTCCCTGAATTTTTGGAATTTTATTTGCCTAAGATTTTTGGTAAAGAGGTCAGTAGGATTTTCATTGCCTTCTATGTAGAATAGCTTAACCTTCTCTTGTGTAGCAAACTCAAAGATAGTATGGAACCATATGTCTATGTATTTGTTCCTCTAGATTGCTTAGCATAAAGATTGAGCTTTGGTTATTGTAAGACTTGGTAGTGAGCACTTAATTCTACTCCTTATCTAAGTTAACAAGGAGAGCTTGATAGAGTCCTTGTTCAATTCCTATATACTACTTATATAAGTACTACATAGTCTGTACACTATTTTCCCACATTTATCATATGACTCCATTATGTGATGTGACTCTATGACATCCTGACATGTGACATATGACACTTTCCCACACTTCTTCCTTGTATAGTAAGTCCAAAAGAAAAGAAAAAGAAAAGAAATATAAATAATAACTCAGCTATTTTGCCAAGTTATAACAGATATACTATCACAAATGGTCACTTGCTATTTGTGATAGGTGCTTTGATATTTTAAAGAGTTCAAAAATGTGAAGTTAGACAAGTGACAAAAGATGTTGTTAAGTCTGAGGTCTAATCCTCAGACAAGGAGTCCTTATATACAAGAAAGTGATAGTCTATGTACTAGAACAGACCATCACATGCTACTACCTATTGTTCTATATATGGTAGTACATTTGTACTCTAAAAGGTGATAACTTAACCATATGGAGGCTGTCCTTTGTTCTAAGAAAAGGTAAATGACTATTTATGGGTAATTTATGTGCAAACATTAAGAACTTCATATCTCCACTAATATTAATTGCCTTGAGATTTTCTTAGGCTCATTCTGAGCATTATGAAGAGAGCTTCTGCTGACCCTAGAACTGAAGCATTGATCATGGCAGTTTCTGAGATATTAGTGATTTAATAAACAGTAACATGGTGGTTACCTGTTAATCTGCTTAATATCTTGGCCAATAACAATTGCCTTGAGATGTGACTGGTATCAATTGAAAGGTCTTTTTGAGGGCTTTCCATAGCTGTTAAGACTGTGAAAATCATTGAAGAACTGGTGGAGATATGGTCGAATGAAGTTTGTGACACTTTTTTTGTTTCTTGTTATCTTATACACATACACACTCTTTTTCCTTTACTCTATACCTTATTACTCTCCCAGCTAGCACTTCAAACTTACTTTGGGGAATCAACTTTCCCTTCTTTTTTTCTTTCTTATTTCTGCAGTTTTGGGCCAGATACCTAAAACTCTTGTAATACTGATATAACTTTCTCTTTCTTCCTTCTAATTCTGCTCTTAATTTAGCAAGAGCATGTTTTTGGTTGAGAAAATTGCTTATGAGAGAGTTATATCACTGTAGAGACATTGTTTTATGTCTCCATAGTGGTATGGAATTAATGCTATTAATCTCACTAGCTATACTACATGTCATTGACTTGGCAAAATGGCTAAGTTATTATTTATATTTCTTTTTCTTTTCTTTTCTTTTGGACTTACTACACAAGGATGAAGTGTGGGAAAGTGTCACATGTCACATGTCAGGATGTCATAGAGTCACATCACATGATAAGTGTAAGAAAATAGTAAACAGATTATATAGTAGTTGTAATGAAGTAGTCTAATAATGAAAATGTAGTTTGGTTAGCAATGAGACTATAGTGATATAGATGTGAGATTGTCTCAGATTGAGACAATCTAACTTTAGTTCTATGACTCACATCATCTCCTGCTCTGCATACACAACTCTCACAGACATTCCCCTCAGTTGTTTACCACTTGGGTAACGTCTGAGGTATGTTATTATATTGTCTTACCAATACCAAACTCTTATTTGTTTTGTATAGCTACTTTATCTTTTAGGTTACATGCTCCTGTACTCAATAAAGCCTCATATACCAATATGTTAGCAGTCACAATAGTTTTCTCTGAGACAAACAAATTCAATGGTATAAACTAGTCCTCATAGCGAAAACTCATCTATATAGTAGCTATGTCAAAAGGAGTTTTTGGGTACTTAGATGGATCTATCAAATGCCCCTCCACTTCACTAGCTATGGTAACTATACCCATAACAACTACATCTACTGAGATATTATGGGACTTTAAAACCCCATCACTCAAAGAATAGAAAATACATGATGCCTGGACATTAAGCTTACTTATGCTCAACACAAGAAACCTAGCTGGACTAGGAATCAACACCAATAGCACAGGTGCTGAGGCCTGGACCTCATACATTGACACTTACAAAAAGGCATATAATATAGTATGGTTGAACGCAGAACAAATACTGCAAAATACACTTTATACAGACTGCACCAACTTCACTGACTTCATCATCAACATGCACACTAAATGGTTGGATACTAGAGCTTTGGGATCTAAAATCAACAATGAAGACTTCAAAAATATTATTATATCTGCCTTACCTAAATCCTGGAGCTCTGTGACTGCACTACTTTATGACCCAAACATGATATCAGCAGACACTATAGCTTACCTTTAGATCTGGCACACAAAATCCCACAAAAATTGACTCACCAACATCAGCAAAAATACAATGGCACTTTATATATCCAATCCTAGACAAGGGCAAAAATCTCAGCTTGTTTGCACTAACCCAAACTGTCAACATCACAGTCATACCATCAAGATCTACTATTGGCCAGGAGGAGGCAAAGAGGGATAGTTTCTCCCTGGTTTCAGAAAGAGAAGTAGAATTAGAGAATTAGCAGCAAATACTCAACAAGGAAGTAATAAACCACTACTTACTGCAAATATTGCCTTTATCAGTAAAGAAAATGATTAAGTCTTTGCTTGCATAACAATAGACGACTCCAAGTTTAAGGTATATACTATCCCAAACCTCCAACCAAATTACAGATCTAATAATTATACACCCTTCAGTTTTAGTATCTCCAACCAACAAATATATAATGCAAAGGAGGTAAATAGTCACAGACATGTATCTAGAGAAATTCCATTAGTTTGCCACATTGATCCTATTAATAAATCTGATATCCCCACACTTCTTGATTCTGGTGCAAACAACTACTACTTTGCTAATATATTACTGTTCACATCCTATACTCCCTTTGACCAACTATCACCTGGACTTACTGCTGAGAAAGGGCTGATATTCAACATTGCTAGAGAAGGAAGCATCAAACTCTAGACAAATGTTAATGGAGAAAGAAGGATGATTACCTTTGACAATGTTTTATATATACCTGGGTTTAGGTATAACTTGATTTCAATGGCCAGATTAAGTACCAAGGGAGCAGAAGTGTACTTCAAGAATAGCAAGGCTTCATAAAAACCAAAACTAGGATAGACTTTATATCAATGACATGTTCAAGATTACTTTATATGGTCAAAATAGACAAAATACAACCTACTGCCTTCACAGCACAGTCGAAGCAAAAATCTACTAGTTTTGCCATATGGTTCAGACACTTGGCTTATGCTAGGATAGAAACTATCTAACAAATAATATCTAAAAACCTTGTAGATGGGCTTAATATCTATGGGGAATCATCAATAGGTAGATTATGTAAAGATTATATATATGGCAAACATACTACACATCCATACAATGATAACAAGTCAAAGAAGAAGGAAGTCCTTAAATGTATGTATATTGACATTGTCATATTCTGGAAATCTGACAATTATGTAATTTAATTCTCCTAATAATTCTCCTAAAACTAACAATAGTAGGATAGTGTAGTAGACTACTCTCCTCCTATTCTGGACTACCTATAAGTACTAGATAGTTACAGTGTAATTCCTCAGTTTGTAAATTAACGTCATTTGGTCCTAATTCTATATCCCTAGGACCTCTACTCTGCCGGCTTATCCTCATTCTGAAATAAGTGACTGACCTCATGACTGGAGACCAGGGCACAATACATAAGTTGAAGCTAAGGTCGTTTATCAAAAGTTCTACTCTGCTCTAATATTTGCCAGAGCCTGCTTTCTTAGGTTTTTCACCATTGCTAAGTACTATCTATTTTCTGAAGTAGTACTATATATCTGTCCCAGAGTATAATTCTATTTATAACTCCTCCACTCTGTTATCCATCTTCCCATATTTAATAGACATATGGGGTCCATGCCAAGTACAATCTGCTGGTGGTGCAATTTATTTCATGATAATTATGGATAGTTTTTTCTCATATAGGATAGTTGCATTCTTAAAGTCCAAGTCAATAGAAATTACACTAAAAGTCTTCAAAGGCTTTCATACTGAGGCAGAACAGCAAACTGGGAAAAGACTAAAATATGTGAGGTTGGATATGAGAAAAGAAACATACTATGTAGAACAGGGCCTGGATTTTGAATTTACAACACTATATGCTTACCAACAAAATAGAGTAGCAGAACAATCAATGTAAACTATACTTGATAGAACTCGAACTGCTTTGGCTGAATCTGGACTACCAGTAAAGTACTAGGCAGATGCTGCACAGACAATAATGTATATTTGGAATCTCTTGCCTAATTCTTGATAACCAAAAACAATTCCAGCTGAGTTATTGTAAGAAAGCTAAACTCCAAGCCAGAATTAAGCCAACTGCTCTTTGTTTAGCGATTGACAAAGAGAACTCGATAGAGTTCCCATTAGATTTTCTACACTACTTATACAACTACTACATGGTTTGTATACTGTTTTCCCACACCTATCATGTGATGTGACATTGTAACATTCTGTTATGTGACTGTGATTGAGTGACACTTGTGACATAACACTTTCCTGCACTCCCTTCTGTGTAGTAAGTCCAAGATAAAAGAAAAAGAAAAGAAAAGAAAAAGAAAAATAAATAATAACTTAGCTGTTTTGCCAAGTCATGACAGTTATGATTTGGACAACAACAAGATGTATCTCATTTACATTCTTTTGGCTGTACTTTCTATGCATACATCCCTTTGGATCTAAACCTCTCCAAATTAAACCCTAGGTCTATAAAAACTGTTCTACTTGGATATTTCAGACACAATGTATTATCACTAAGTCTTGATGACTCAAGGACCACTCGAGGTGAGTGTTTAGGAAGAACTCAATGGAGTTCTCCATTGGATTGAGCTACCTACTTATACTACTTTTACAAGTGGCTGTGTCCTTATTATTACATGATCACATGTCCTTCCAGAATGTTCTATGATCACATGACTTTGTCATGTGATATGATTACCTAATTTCCTTTGCTATTTATATCTTGACCCCATTATATGACTTGATGTTAGAGATCAGATGTTTAAATGTATGGAAAACTCTTTCCTCTCCGAGGCTCTTATAACATGGCCCCCCCTTCAAGATTCCTTGTCCCAAGGAATTTTTCCAACGCTTCCAGTTTTCATCCCACCTCCTCTCTCTTTCCCTTTCATATCTTTTTCTTCTCCAGCCATATAGTAGTTTAGCCGTAAATTCCCTTGGTAATTCCTGACTAAATTCCTTCTCTTCTTTTTCCAGCTCCTGTTGCCTAAGTTCTTCTGCCTCTTCCCCATACTCTCTCTCAAATTCTTCTACCAACTCTTTTGCGTTTCCCAGATTTTCCCTGCTTTCCCATGTATCTCCTTTTGCCGTATACCCTTTCCATCGTACCAAGAATTTCTCCTTCCCTCATACTACTTGTTTGTTTAGAATTTTTTCTACTTCAAATTCTTCTTCTCCTTCGATAATGACCGGTTTTGGTGGTGTCTTCTTCTGCCCTTCTACCTGTGGTTTGTAGGGTTGTACTCTACTTACATTTACTACGGGGTGTATTTTAATAGTCTTGGGTAATTCCAACTCTATTGCATTACTAGAGACGATTCCCTTGATTTTATAGGGCCCTACAAAGCACTCCATTAGTTTTTCCGATCTTCTCCCCTTCATCTGCCATTTCAAGTCCTTCGTACTTAGCAGTACTAAGTCCCCTACTCTGTATTCCTCCCCCTTCCCTCGTTTCCTATCTGCAAACTTTTTCATTTTCTCCTGTACTTTCCCTAGTGCTGCTTTTGCCTCCTTCTAGATCTTCCTCATTTTTTTCATGAATTTTCCTGTCGCCTCATATTTTCCTTTTCTTCTACCCTCAAATCCCATCCTTGGGTCTTGTCCGTAATTTACTTTGAACGGGGAGTTTTTTGTTATTGCATGAATTTTGTTATTATATGCAAATTCTGCCGTTCCTAGCCAATCCAGCCATTGTTCTTGCCTATGGTCGATGAAAACCCTTAGATACTGTTCTAACTCCTAGTTTACCCTTTCTGTCTGCCCATCTGTTTGCGGGTGATAAGTCGTTGAAAGTTTTGTTTGAATCCCCAGCAAGTTGTTCAAGTCCTTCATCATCCCTGCTACAAACTATACTCCTCTGTCCGATATGATGCTTTCTGGGAGGCTGTGCAGCCTTCATACCTGGTCCCAGAACAGCTTTGCTAGTCCCTCTGCCGACGTTTTTTCTGTGGTGGCTATAAAATGTGCCATTTTGCTAAACCTATCGCATACTACCAGAATTGTGTCATATCCCTGAGCTAGTGGTAACTTTGTGATGAAGTCTGCTGAAATATGACTCCATAGTTTCTCTGGGACTGCATTGGGCATCAAATTTCCTGCCAGTGCTTCGGTTCAATTCTTGTACCTTTGACAAGCATCACATCTATCCACATATCTCCCTATTTCTTTTGTTACTCCTGGCCACCAGTAATTTCTGGTTACCAGTTCTGTCATTTTCCATCTTCCTCCGTGCCCTTCTACTGGGATATCGTGGTGTAGTCATATTATCTTCTCCCTGAGTTCCCCTTCTGGCACGTATATTCTTCTCTCCTTCAGTACTACTCCGTCCTCTATCTCCCATTTCTCATCTCTCAACGTTTTTACCCCTGTCTTCTTTAACTCTTCTACTGCTTTTACCACCTTTTTGTCTCCTTCCTGAGCCTTTTTTATCCTTTCCCTTAGATCTCCTTCTTCTATTACTGTTTCTACTCCCCTAACCTATTTAGGCTTGATTAATGTTCGATCTTCATTATCTCTTTCCACTCCTTCCTGCCAATCTAGCCTTCTACTTAGTCCATCTGCTTTTCCCATACTTTTCCCTGGAACGTGCTTCAAGGTAAAGTTAAATCACGAGAGGTATAGAGCCCATCGTACTTGTCTTCAATTTAACTTTTGACTTGTCATGAAGTATTAGAGATTCTTATGGTCTGTCCAAATTTCAAATTCCAGCTTTGCTCCTTCCAGATAGTGCCTCCATGCCTCAAGGCACCTAATAACTACCAACATCTCCTTGTTATGGATTTCATAGTTACGCTCCGTGGCATTTAACGATTTAGAGATAAAGGCCACTGGCCTCCACTTTCCATCCTCGCCTTTCGTCGACAACACTCCTCCCATTGCATAGTCTGAGGCATCTGCTTCCACCTTCATTTCCTTATCTATGTCTGGAATTACTAAGACTGGTTCCCTAGTGAACACTGCTTTGAGCTTTCCGAATGCTTCCTCTTGCTCCTTTTCCCACTTCCATTTTTGCTCCTTTCTGACCAGTACATGTAGTGGTGCTGCTATCTTTGCAAAGTCCTTTATGAACCTTTTGTAATAGTTGGCTAGGCCCAGGAACTTCTGTACCTCTTTGACGTTTTTGGGTGCTGGCCAGTTTAGTACTCCTTCTACCTTTTCCTTTTGCATTTCCACCCCTCGTGGCCCAATTATTACTCCCAGGAATTCCACCTCTCTTACTTTCCACTTGCACTTCTCTGGTTTCACGAACAGGTCATTTTTTTCCAGCCTTTTCAACACTTCCTCTACCAACTCGTCATGTCCTTCCTCTGTATCTGTTACCACTAGAATGTTGTCAATGAAGGTTGCCATATCTCCCTGGTTTATAAGGTCCCGCAAGAGATCATTCATTATTGTTTGGAAAGTAGCAGGGGAGTTTGTTAACCCAAAATACATTACAGTGGGTTCGTACGCTCCGATGTACATAGTGAATGCTGCTTTCCATTCATCTTCCTCTTTGATCCTGATATTATTGTAATCCCATCTCAGATCCAACTTCGTAAACACCTTTTTCTTCCCTACTCCATCCAGTATATCTACGATAAGTGGTAAGAGATATCCATTTTTTATCGTCTATTGGTTTATATGACGATAATCTTGTACTATCCTCCTCTTCCCATCCTTTTTTGCCACAAAGTGTACTGGTGATGTTTGTGGTGATTTGGAGGAACGGATGTACCTCTTTTGCAATTGATCTTCCATGAACGCTTGTACCTCCTCCCTTTCTTCTCTTGACAACAAATACACTTTTCCTTTCTTTGGTATAAACCCCTCTTTCAACTCTATTGTGTGATCCCAGGCTTTTCACACTGGCATTCTTTCTGACTCCTTCTTTCCAAATACTTTCTTCTACCTCCAAAACCTTTTGGGCACTAACTTCCTCAGTGTCTCTTCATTCTTATCCTTTTCTATCTTCTTTACTTCCTTTTTCTTTTTCTCCTGCTTCCTTTTTCCGCATATGGGTGGGCACCTCGTCATTTTTATCTCCCCTTTTTCCCAATCTATTTCTGGGTTATGGGCTACTAACCATGGCATCCCTAGTATAACCTCCATCTTCCCCAGGTTACACATGTCCATTTTGACTCTTTCTACATGTCCCTTGAAGAACATGTTGCACTCGACTTGATGCATTATTGCCCCTCCCACATTTACTGTTCCGTCCACATTTTTGACTAGCAGGGGGTTTCTCATTTTCTCCATTTTGAACCCCTTCTCTCTTGCAAAGGTTGTATCCATAAATAGACCTGTTGTCCCACTATCTAGCAGAGCTTTTACCACTACCCCTTCATAACTTTCTAGTTTCTCTAGTCCTACTTTCATCTACACTTCTCTTAGTGGCTTTAGTGTACGCTGCATGTCTCTTACTCTCTCAGTGTTTTTGCAAAAGTTTAATTTATTGCCCAATTTTTCTGGGTGCAATACACTGTACAAATTTAAGAAGGCCAGCCAAGAGCTTACTGACCTCTATTCTCTTTTGCCGACTCTTGCAGTATCTCTACTACCCTTGCTTTATTTCTTTCCCAACAATTTCGGGCCATATGGCCAAACTTCTCACAATGATAACATGTCCTATCCCCTCCTCTTCCTCTATCAACGTCCATTGCATTTGGGTCTCTCCATGAACCCATTTGGTTTCCCCCTCTGTTAAATATATTTCCTCCTGTATGCGGAGCTCCTACTTATCAGATTATCTGTCCTCCTTTTTCTCCATACGATCCCCCTCTATATCCCCCCCTTGGCTATGCATTTTCCCCTAGGCGCGCTGCATTTCTCCCCAACATTCTTTCCTCTGCTCTGCTCTACCTCTGGTTTCTGTCTAATCTGACCACTCTTTCTTGCCACTCTCCTATGGTGGTTGGCAGTTCTTCTGCTTCTGCTAGTTTTCTCCTGATTGCCCTATTTAATCCTCTCTTGAATTCCTCGATGAGGGGTCGTTCCTCATAGCCGTTCCCCCTGGCGACCTTTTTAAAATCTTGGACATACTCATTGCATATCCTTCCTCCCTGCTCTATCGTCTACAACTGTTCTATCTTTCTCTCCTCTTCTGACGTCTCTCCAAAGTCGTTCCTGATTTTTGTGAACAACTGCTCCACTGATTCCACCTCTGACTCTCCTTTCGCTAACTCATCCATCAAATTGTCTTTCCATGCTTCTGCTACTCCCCTTTGCACATAGGACAATACCCAGGCCACCTGGGTCGTTGCTGTTTCTTCTGTCATCTTCATCCTAATATATATGCGAGCCGCGTTAATGAACACGCTCACATCTTCCATCCTTCTACTAAAGACTTGAGGCCTTGCAATCTTTACTCTACTCTCCTGTTGTTGGAGGAGCATGGTATTTACCTGCTGTTGTAGGGTAGCGATCATGACGAGAAGTTGCTCCTCACAGGTTAGTGGTGGTGGTTGTTGGGCAGGTGCTTGGGAGGGTTCTTCCCTTGGTTGTTGTTATTGCTGTTGCTACTGCAATATATCGTAAGGCAGCGGTAGTGGTGATGATGGTGGTGGTGGTAGTGGGAGAAAAGGTAATGATTCGTATTCCGACTCGGTTTCTTGTTCTGATTCTCGATCCAGGGTGAACTTAAGGCTACGTCTAACAGGGAGCACAATCTTCTCCTATCTAGACTCCTATTGCCTTACTGACTACTGCCCTAATCAAGATGTATACGATTGCCCCTAAGAAGGGAATCCCTAAGCTAAGCGGCCTTTTTATCACAAATGGTCACTTACTTGATTTGTGATGAATTGAGATTTGTATTCAAAAGTGCTTATGAGCAGAGTTAGACAAGCAACAAAAGATGTTGTTAAGTCTGAGGTCTAATCCTCAGACTATGAGTCCTTATATACAGAAAAGTGATGGTCTGTGTACTAGGACAGATCATCACATGCTACTACCTATTGTTCTACA
>Ga0153996_1000761_pt1 | contig 14016 bp, 14 predicted proteins | sample TSNC080MetaG_FD_104728 | JGI IMG/M metagenome (GOLD analysis project Ga0153996, IMG submission 104728) | Attine ant fungus gardens microbial communities from North Carolina, USA - TSNC080 MetaG | ecosystem: Host-associated > Fungi > Mycelium > Unclassified | place: USA: North Carolina, Lumber...
CTCGCTTGGAATAGTTGCCATTATGCTCTTTGTAAACCTATTGATTGGCACTTTTCTACTGATGATGCTCGTATCAAGCTGAAATACCTTTATCCTAAGGTTTAGCTTTGGTTGTCTACTAGGGCGTGTTTGAATATTCCAATTTGTCGTCAAAAAGCGAATGATCAAACACGTCCTAAATCTTTGTGCTACTTTATAATCGGTTTGCCAAGTGACAGGTTGATTCATAAGAACATTAAGAAATCGGTTTTGGGTGCACGCAAGAGCCCCGGCACCATAAGTTTTAGATGAGAAACCGTTTGCAATCTTCATATAAAGCAAGTAACATGCCAAATGAAATGTATCTAATTATAATAAGGCATTTACAGAGGATGTTGATTCTTTACCCAAATAGATGTGGCGAAAACACTACGCTTTTGTAGCGAAATGATTACAAAACCAACAAAGACTTCTTGACATAGCCTCGCGTACTAGTGAGTGTTATGTTAAGAAGTCTTGTTCTTTATCTTATACCGTATTTTTTTAATTTGCTGTATAGCCTGCTTCTATCGATATGCAAGAGCTCGGCGGCTTTGGTCTTATTCCCGCCCACTTGTCTCAATGCTTGGAGAATAGCTTCCTTTTCTGTTTTCTGCGTCTGATCGCGCAAAGTTTGCTCGGATGAAACCGGTGAGTCCACACTGCGCTTACGGCGGTTTTGTCGTTCGATAAAAAAGGTAAGATGGTTGAGCTTCAACTCGCCGCTTTTGCATATAACGGCGGCTCTATCAATTACATGCTCCAGCTCTCGAACATTACCCGGCCAATGATATTGATATAACATATTGATAACTTCCTTATTGATGCCGGTTATCTTCGTTCCATTCTCCTGATTAATACGCTTAATAAAATGAAGGCAAAGCGGTTCTATATCATCTAAGCGTTCTCTGAGCGGCGGTATATAAATTTCAATGATGTTAATCCGGTAAAACAGATCCTGCCTGAATTGTCCATTAGCTACCATATCTTCGATGTTCTGGTTGGTGCTGCAAATAATTCGGGTGTTAAATTTTATTGCTTTTAAGCCCCCTATCTTTTCAAATTCTTTTTCCTGCAACACTCTCAATAGCTTCACTTGCAGATCGATCGGCATCTCACCGATCTCATCCAAAAGCAAAGTGCCCTTGTCAGCTAGCTCAAACTTCCCGATCTTGCCGCCTTTTGACGCGCCAGTGAACGCCCCTTCTGCATATCCAAACAACTCTGATTCCAACAAATTTTGTGGTATTGCCGCGCAGTTAATTTTTACATAGTTATTTAGGGCGCGGTTGCTAACCTGATGTATTGCTTTGGCAAAAACCTCTTTGCCCACGCCGGTTTCCCCTGTGATTAAAATCGATAAGTTGGAATCAGCATAGTCGGTAATTAGTTTTTTGATATCTATTGTTGCTTTAGATTTACCAATTATCTTTTCCAAGGGATGCATACTTTGTTTGATCGCATCCAGCTTTTTCTGATATTTCCTGTTCTCGCTTTTGATTGCTTCTATTTCTTCATAGAGTTTAGCAACATCAAAGATATTGCTTATCGTAGTAGCTGCCAATGCACCTATTACCTCACCGTTTTCCATGATTGGTATGCGATTACAGACAACAGTGACTTCCTCATTTTTTGAATGGTCGAATAGCTTCATTACTGAGCCGATTTCTTCTTTTCCTGTTTTCAAAACAATACTCAGCCTTGTGTCTGGGATTACACTATTAACCGGTTTGCCAATCGCGTTTTCCTTTGTAGTTCCCAGGAGATTTGCATACCCCCCGTTTAAATATACAACAGTGCCTTTATTATCTACAATGACAAAGTTGGGGAATGTCTCCAAAGCCGCCTGCAGCAAATTATTAATATGAATCACCTCTATTCTATTTCTATTTTTGGTGTTATTGTACCATAATTAATTAACAAAGACAATTAGTATTCGAACACGATCGTAGTGATTTCACTACGACCGTGTTGCGATAACGTTACAATTCACTATTTTTATATTATCGTCAATATCGATAATTACACACTTTTTAGGGCTGGCACACTAATTGCTTCATAGTATGCCACACCTGCAAAAAACAGAGAGGAGCGGATAAAATGATTAGGAACATCAGTGTGCTGGGGGCCGGGACTATGGGTCATGGCGTTGCGAATGTATTTGCTATGCATGGATACAAGGTCAGCCTATATGAATCGTATGATAATGTGCGCGAATCGGCCATGGAGCAGATTAAGAGCGAACTAGAATTTATGGTTTCTGAGAATTACATACCGATAGGCAAAGTGGAAGAAACGTTATCGAACATCACATTGTACAGTGATTTGGCGGCAGCAGTCAAAGATGCGGATTACGTAATTGAAGCGGTTCCGGAAGACATGGAGTTAAAACAAAACCTTTTTAAAAAATTGGACGTAATGTGTCCGAAGCATACGATTTTTGCAAGCAACACCTCCAGCCTGCCTTTCAACGAAATGGTGGCGCTGCTATCAGATGATCGAAAAGCAAAAACAATGGTCTGTCACTGGTACAATCCTGCCCATCTACTTCCAATTGCTGAATTATCCTTTTTCGGCAACATGAGTGAAGATGTATTTAATGAGGTTTATGAGCTCTATGTCAGTGCAGGAAAGCAGCCTGTGAAGGTGCTGAAGGATATACCTGGGTTAATTGCAAACCGTATGTTACACGCATTGGCTCGAGAGGTTTTTACACTTATCGAGATGGGTGCTGCGGCTCCTGAAGATATTGACAAGGCTTTAAAATTCGGCCCGGGATTTCGCAGTGCTACGACCGGGATGTTAGAGGTTGCCGACATGGGCGGCTTGGACGTATGGTGTGCAGTGGAGGATAATTTGTTTAAGGAACTAAACAATTCCAACAAAGCATGTGAAATGATACGGGAAAAGGTCAACGAGGGAAAGCACGGGTTGAAAACTGGAGAAGGATTTTTCCAGTATCCGCCCGAAGTGAGAGATAAGGTTCGCAATGATTTCAATAGGCGGTTACTTACCCAACTAAAAGCAAGTAAACAATATTAACTTAAACATAGGAGGATTATATCATGGAAAAAAAGGTCATCATTACAGCTGCCGTCACCGGTGCGGTACATATCCCCAGCATGTCGGAGTATCTTCCAGACTCCCCGGAAAAGATCATAGAAGAAGCGGTTGCCGCAAATAAGGCCGGGGCAGCGGTTGTGCATCTTCACGCAAGAGATCCTAAGGACGGCAGACCCAGCAGTGACCCGAAATTGATGAAGCAAATTACGGATGGCGTTCGGGAAAGATGCGATGTTGTGATTGGCATCACTACCGGTGGTGCCATTGGCATGAACATTGAAGAGCGTCTGGCGGCAGTTCCACACTGCAAAGCTGAACTGGCATCATGCAATGCCGGTTCCGTCAACTTCTGTTTCTCACCCATTGCGGACAAAATCACAAACCCTAAGTACGACTGGGAAATCCCTTTTGTAAAAAACACTTATAACGTCCCATTTGCCAATACCTTCCATGATATCGAGGATTATGTCCGCATTATGGGTGAAAATGGCACAAAACCCGAGTTCGAAGTCTATGAGGTTGGCATGTTGAGCAACATTGCCTACTTCAAGAAGAAAGGGATGCTGAAAGGACCCATCTATATCCAATTTGTGCTTGGAATCATGGGCGGTCTCCCTGCAACAATCGACAACCTGCTTTTCCTGTACAACACCGCACATAAGGTTTTGGGTGATGACTTCGTGTGGTCATGCGCCGCAGCAGGAAAAGACCAGTTTGATATTACCACAACTGCGATGGTTCTTGGCGGCAATATGCGCGTAGGGCTGGAGGATAACCTATACCTGTCAAAAGGCGTTTTGGCCAAGTCAAATGCAGAGCCGGTCGCTAAGGTTGCTGAAATTGTGAAGCTGCTTGGGCGTGAAGTAGCCACCCCGGACGATGCCAGAGAAACACTCGGACTGAAATAGAGGAGCAAGATTTTATGAGAGAAGTAGTAATTGTATCGGCCGCCAGAACTGCCATTGGCAGTTTTGGCGGTGGGTTGGCAGGCGTGTCTGCTGTCGAGTTGGGTATCACAGCGGCCAAGGCTGCCATTGAGCGCGCAAATATCAATAAGGACAGCATCAATGAAGTGATTATCGGCAATGTGCTTTCAGCGGGCTTGGGCCAAAATGTAGCACGGCAGATCACCTTGGGCGTCGGCATTAGCAATACAGTGTCCGCCATGAGCTTAAATAAAGTTTGTGGCTCCGGACTGAGAGCCATTTCTCTGGCCGCACAGATCATCAAGGCGGGGGATGCTGACATGATACTCGCCGGAGGCACCGAAAGCATGTCCAATGCGCCATATGTTCTGAACGGCCACCGCTTTGGCAAGAAAATGGGTAACGATGTACTAGTGGATACCATGGTAAATGACGGGTTGTGGGACATCTATAACAACTACCATATGGGAATTACTGCTGAGAATGTTGCCAAACAATGTGGCATTAACCGCGAGGAACAGGATGCCTTCGCACTTGGCAGCCAGCAGAAGGCACAGGCTTCCATTGAGAATGGAAGATTTAAAGAGGAGATTGCTCCTGTTTGCATTCCGCAGCGAAAGGGTGACCCGAAGGTTTTTGATACCGATGAATATCCGCGATTTGATTCAACGCTCGAAAACTTCCAGAAGCTCAAGCCCGCATTTCAAAAGGACGGCACTGTAACTGCGGGCAATGCTTCTGGCATTAACGATGGCGCTGCGATGCTTATTGTCTGTGCAAAAGAGAAGGCGGAGCGACTTGGCTTGCCCATCCTAGCCACCATATGTAGCTACGGTTCCGCTGGTGTTGATCCATCTGTCATGGGTCTAGGCGTCGTACCCTCCACAAAGATTGCGCTGGAAAAAGCAGGAATTACCGCTAACGATCTGGATTTGATCGAAGCCAACGAGGCTTTTGCAGCCCAAGCACTGGCTGTTACCAGAGAGTTAAAGCTTGCCCCCGAGAAAACCAATGTTAACGGCGGTGCTATTGCGCTTGGTCATCCTATCGGCGCATCTGGTGCGCGCATCCTTACTACCTTATTGTATGAAATGAAGCGCCGCAACTCAAGGTACGGTCTTGCCACCCTTTGCATCGGCGGCGGTATGGGTACGGCCATGATCGTGGAGAGGCAGGAATAATTATGAAGATGACAACTGCACAGGAAGCTGTTAGCCACATCAAGGATGGAATGACGGTAATGATTGGAGGCTTCCTGTCCAATGGCACCCCTGAGATCCTTATGAATGCTATCGTGGAAAGAAAGATTAAAGATATTACGGTGATAGCTAACGATGGCGGGACTCCTGGTACCGGTGTTGCCAAGCTAATCGGCGCAGGGCTAGTTAAGAAACTTATTGCCACCCATATTGGTATGAACGCTCAAGTGGGACAACTGATGAACGAGGGAACGTTGGAAGTAGAGCTGGTTCCCCAAGGCACAATGGCGGAGCGAATTCGCGCTGGCGGTGCGGGTCTTGGTGGTATCTTGACACAAACCGGATTAGGCACGGAAGTCTCCAACGGAAAAGAGATCATTACAGTGGATGGAAAAGAATACCTGCTGGAAAAGCCACTGCGTGCAGATGTGGCTTTATTGCGTGGATCCATTGTAGATGAAGATGGCAACATGTTCTACAAGGGTACTACCCGGAATTTCAACCCACTGATGGCAACAGCTGCTGACCTTGTAATTGTAGCTGCAGAGGAAATTGTTCAGGTTGGCGAAATATCTGGGGAATGCATCGTAACTCCAGGCATTTTTGTGGATTACATTGTCGGAGGTGAACACTATGTCTGAAAAAGAAATCATTGCCCGACGGGTAGCGAAAGAACTGCATGATGGCGATGTAGTCAACCTTGGCATTGGTTTGCCAACAATGGTGGCAAACTATGTGCAAGAAGATATCCGCATTATCCTCCAGTCTGAAAATGGAATGCTCGGTATGGGTCCTGCACCTAACGAAACAAACAATAATACCAATATTACCAACGCAGGTGGTAAGCTAGTCACCGCAAACAAAGGTGCGTCCTTTTTCGACAGTGCTATGTCTTTTAGCATTATCAGGGGTGGCCATGTGGATTTGACAGTGCTTGGCGCTTTGCAGGTGGATGAAACCGGCAGCCTCGCCAGTCATATCGTCCCTGGCAAAATGGTGCCCGGAATGGGTGGCGCGATGGATCTGGTTACCGGCTCGAAAGTAGTCATCATTGCAATGACCCACACAGCCAAAGGCGGCGTACCCAAGATTATGAAGCAGATTACCTTGCCCGCAACGGCTGTCAAAAGGGTAAACCTGATTGTAACCGAACTGTCAGTTATCGAGGTTACAGATAAAGGGCTTGTGTTGAGAGAGATTGCAGAAGGCAGTACTATAGAAGCTGTGCAGGAGCTTACTGAGGCAAAGCTGATAGTGCCAAATAATCTCAAAATGATGGCTGTCTAGCAACTCGGTTGAGGGGAGATGCATAAAGGAGTTTATTCGATACGAATCCGACGAGCATGTCGGGCTGCTGACGATCGATCGACCAAAGGCTCTTAACGCGCTGAACAGCCAGCTGCTGATCGATAATTGCAAGAAAACGCCGGTTAAATTTTGCAGGTATTCGGCGGTGAGAATGTCTTGTTAAAAATAGTTAATGGGCGTTTTGTTCAAACAAGGTATTAACGACTTGCTGCTTCTGCTTCATGTATTCCTTACTTCCTTTTACAATGTACAACATAAAATAAAACCGAAAACGGAAAGCCAACCTACACAACGCGCCGCCTATCGGGACAACGAGGCGGCGTTTTTGTTTGTCGGATAGCCGTTACTTCGGGCCAAGTTGGCCCGAAGTGGAAAGGAGGGATGATATAATCCCCGCCGGGCCTGACTGAAAAGTGAGGCCCTTTTTTAGTGCAGAAAATCAAATAGGAGGTAAAACCGCATGGCGAAAAAAGAGCCAAACAAGCCGGACGATGTAAAAACCGCGCCGGCAAATGAAACGCCGGCAGAGGAAAAAGCCGCGCCCGCTGCGCCATTGGAGGCTGGCGGCGAGGCCCTGCCCCCGGAAATGACCGCCGAAGAAGCGGCAACGCTGGCCCAAGAAGGCGCGGCGGCATTACGGGATATAGACGAGGAACAGTTTGAACCGCCCGCAACCTTTGATATTCCCGCCCCCGGTGACGTTGTTGTGTCGTTCGATAAAATCAATGAGATTATATCGGAGAAAAAGGCGGCGAAAGCGCAGGAGGCCGAACAGCCAGCGCCGGAACCCCCTGCCCCGGAGGAAAAGGCCCCGGAGCCTGCAAAGCAAGCGCGGCGCGGGAGGCCCCCGAAAGCGGATAAGGCCGATAAGCCGGATAAAGCGCCCAAAGCAGAAAAATCGGCAAAGGCCCCAAAAGCCGCCGCCAAAGAAAAGGCCCCTGCCCCGGAGCCTGAACAGCCCCCGGAGCCGAGGGAGGCCCCGCGCTCCAATGAGCAGGAACAGATTGTATATCTTAATCTGTCCGAGCTTTTCCCATTCAAAGACCATCCTTTCCAAGTGCGGAAAGATGAAGAAATGGCGGCAATGGTGGAAAGCGTCAAGGACAAGGGCGTTACCCAAAGGACAATGCCACCCGGCCCGCCCCGGCGAAAGGCAAGGCGAAAAATGCGGAACGGTAATATGGTAACTTCGGGCCAAGTTGGCCCGAAGTTGATTTTTACAGGAAAGGAGGGCGCGAATGTTCAGTAAACCCGAAAAATCGCCGTGGGGGGATGTGCAGCATTGCGAAACGCTATGCCCCGGCGTGTTTCTTGTGAGTACCGCCAGTCACGGCGGCACGATGATAGCAAAGGATATTTCCGCAATGCTTTCCCCCGCCGCCCGGAAATGCGGCTTTAAGCAAGGCGATTATCTTTGCTTCGAGGAAGATAGTCAAGAGGATGTGGCCCTGCGGGAGCTTTTGGACAAAAAGCTGTGGGCCGTACCTGACCGCATAAGGGACAAGGCGGCATTTGAGGGTCGCGCCCAGCTCCCGACAGGCCGGGGCAAGGTTGTGGGGCCGCAGGGATCGCCGCCGCGCAAGCTCAATTTGATTGTGGATATTCAGGCCAAAATGAGGGCCGGGAAAGGCCCGGCCTATGAGAAGTGGGCCACAATTTACAACCTAAAGCAAATGGCGACGGCGCTTCAATATTTGCAGGAAAACGGCCTTTTGGAGTATGGGCAGTTGGAGCAACGGGCCGCAGACGCGACAGACCGTTTTCATATGCTCTCCGATAAGATAAAATCCATCGAGGGAGCTATGAGTAGCAATAGGGAGCTAACGGCGGCAACGGTGGATTATGCCAAGGCCCGCGCCGTATTTGATGGGTACAAGGCCGCGAAGTACAGTAAAAAATATCTTGCGGAGCATGAGGCCGATATAGAATTGTACCGGGCGGCGCAAGCTACATTCCGGCGCATTCTTTCCGGCGGCAAGCTCCCGAAGATGGACGCGCTGAAAGCGGAGGCCCAAAAGCTGGCGGCAGATAAAAACGCCGCTTACCGGGAGTACCGGGCAGCAAGGAAAGAAATGCAGGAAGTAATAACGGCGAAACACAATATAGACTATCTGCTCGGCCTGACGGATGGGCGAAAAAACAAGGAACAGGAGCGGTAGCGATGGTGACGCAACAACAGGCGCGAAGCGCCAACTTCGGGCCAACTTGGCCCGAAGTTGCAGGGTTTGGGGCGGCTGGCCCCAACAAGCAGAGCAATGATTTTGCCGTATGGCAAAATCATTGTGTGCAAGCGTCTGTCGCAACACTCTACGCCATATCTAACATCCCGCTTTTACTTGCTCCGTTGGGCGGGGCGATTGCGGATAGATTCAACCGCCGTAACCTCATGGTAATTTTCGATTTTACCAGCAGCACAATCGTCTTTTGCTTCTTTCTTCTTTTATCGGCTGGCAATCATTCGATTATTCTGATTGGCATTGTCATGGTTCTATTGTCTATCATAAGCGCCATGTACACGCCCGCCGTTACCGCCAGTATTCCCTTGCTCGTGGAGGAAAATAAGCTGGAGGGGGCAAACGGCATAGTGCAAGCCGTACAGGCTTTATCCGGCGTTATGGCCCCGATTTTAGGCGGTATTTTGTATGGAATATTAGGGGTTCAATCTCTTATTGCTATTAGTGGCATTGCTTTCTTTCTATCGGCGATGATGGAAATATTCATAAAGATACCGTTTGTGAAAAGGGAACATAACGGGCATATTGTTTCCACCATTGTAAAGGATATGAAAGAGGGGTTTGCCTATGTGGTAAAACAGCCGCTTATCCTGAAATCCATGATACTTGCCGCTTTGCTAAATCTGCTACTTACCCCGTATTTTGTTGTCGGCGGTCCGATTATCCTGCGCGTAACCATGCAGAGCAACGATACGATGTATGGTATTGGAATGGGCTTGATAAACTTCGCCACTATTATAGGCGCATTGGCTATCGGGATTTTTGCCAAGAAAATGAGCATGAAAAAGCTGTACCGCTGGATTTTGGTAATAGCGTTATTGTTTTTACCAATAGCCTCATCTGTCACCCCTTTCATGCTGGAACTTGGATATTACCCGTCATTTATGCTCTTTATGCTCTGCGCCATGCCTATCGCTATGGTTATGACGATTATATCCATCTTCGTCATTGCTAAAGTACAGAAGAAAACGCCCAATGAGAATTTAGGGAAAGTCATGGCGATTATAACGGCGGTATCCCAATGCGCCGCCCCTGCCGGACAGATTATATACGGATTTTTCTTTGAGGGATTTAGCGGGGCCGTATACCTGCCTACATTATTTGTAAGCGTTGCTATGTTTGCTATGGCTGGTATGTCAAAAAGGATTCTGCGTAATGAGGTGGAGACCACATGAGATGATTGTATAAATACTAATGAGATTTTAACATAGCTATGTTGAAATAAACACAAATCATAGAGGAGATGTTCACATGAACAATGCAGATGTAGTAATGAAAGTTGCTGAAAAATCGGGGCTTGCCATCAATATTTGCGAGAAGGTTATAAAGGCTTTTGAAAAACAGTCCGGCTACGCTCTGATAGGTAACTTGAAAGGCGCTAAGAATAGCCGCGCAGATATGCTGACGAGTATTTCAGAGAAAACCGGATTTGTTTTAATGGATTGCGAGAAGGTTTTAACCGCTTTTGAGGAAGTGGTTAGCACCGGACTGTCTGATAAACTGAAATTTTTAAGTAAATAGATGGAGGTAGGATAATGAATACTTACAAATATAAACCTTTCTTGTTTTTCGGCGTAGTATTTCTATTTACATGGACTTTATGGTTTGCGGCGGCTTTCATTAGCAATGCAAACCCCGATAATAGCGTCAATTTGTTGTTAATGATTTTAGGATTGTTTGTTCCCTCTATAATTGCGCTTATAATGGTTCTCATATCAAAAAGCCCGGCATTGAAAAAGGATTATAAAGATAAATTAGTGGGATTGTACAGAATTAAGCCGTTTAATGTAGTTCTCTCCATAGTGGTAATGTTTGTAGTAATAGCGGTATCAATTTTGATTTCACTTTTATTCGGACAATCAACAGATCAATTTGCTTTTGTGGGTGGATTTTCTTTTTCGATCGGCGGCATCCCCACATTGTTTACCCTTGTATTGACTGCGTTATTGGAAGAGTTGGGATGGCGCGGGTATGCCGAGGATTCCGTTGCATACTATTGCAGTTGGTTTAAGGAATCCATCATTTTCGGAATTGTATGGGGCTTATGGCATTTACCGTTATTTTTTATACCCGGGTCTTATCACTATAATATACTACATATGAATATATGGTTTATGATAAATTTCTTTGCCAGCGTTATACCAATGGCCTTCTTGTTTACATGGGTATATGTAAAAAACCGCCGAAGTATTTTAGCTTGTATGCTGTTTCATTTCTTTGTTAATTTTTTGCAAGAGCAGATAGCAATGACACAAGTAACAAAATGTATTGAAACTATAGTTATTGCAGTTGTTGCAATTATTATTGTGATTGCAAATAAGGAAATGTTTTTTGAAACGCGGCATGTTGGGCATATACTCGAAAACGAGCAATAACATGTAATGGCTTGTAAGCCGGTAGCAAAAAACCAAGGTGCTATAATTAGCCCACTTCGGGCCAACTTGGCCCGAAGTTGCGGCAAATGCCTATCCGGTATAGAAAGGTTGCGCGGGAAAGTTCATTCCATCTGTTAAGGAGAGGGCAAAAGGCCGCAAAGCACATCGAAAATGTGTAGTGGCTTTTTGCCCTTTTGACGAAAGGAGGGTGAATTATGAAAACAACTGTATTGTTGGTAAACTATAATAGCGAAGCGCAAAAGCTATACATTCCCCTGCTTGCAGATAACGGCATTACCGCACATTGTGCGCCCTCCATGCCGGAGGCTCTTGTCGTGCTTGCGGACGCCGAATATTCGGGCGTTGTTATCAATGGGGATAACATCAACTACTTGCCGCTCTTTAAAGTAATGCGGAAGCTGACCGCCGCGCCCATCGGCGTTTCGGTTTCACACTACGATAAACAGGAAAACGACACCGCGATTAAAAACGGAGCGGATATATACCGCGTGAGATACGACACCGCCGAAAACCGGGTTGACCGCTTTTCCAATCTCGTCAAAATATATGTTGAATACAATAAGGGCCAGCAAATGCCAATGACTGTGCTGGCGCATGGCGAGATACAAGTATTCCCACATACGCCGGAGTATTTTCTGTCTAAAGACAGCCCGAACAAATACGGCTTGTTTCCCCACAAGAGAAAAAGGGCGGCGCATACATGCGTTGCCCTTTTTCTCTGCCCGAAAGCGGCTATGTGACTTCGGGCCAACTTGGCCCGAAGTATAAAGCGTTGGCTTTTTGTGTTTCCCCACAAGACAAGCGGGAAACAACGCAATCGACAACATTCCTATTATGTGGGAGGTATTAAAATATGCCGGGGCAAGTTAAATATCAAAGCGAAGTAAAAACCGCTTCATTGGGCGGCAGAACGATAACCATTGAAAATCTCACGCCTGTACTTTCACCGAAAGAGCGGGAACGGCGCAAGCGTGATATTGAAAAGCGCCTTTTTGATGTATTCAGCAAGTATGCGGAAAAGCCGCGCAAGTAGCGCCACAACATTGTTTCGGGGGGCCGGAAATGGTATAATATACTTGTAGGTTGGCTCCCGTTTTCCATATGAAAGGGAGCTAATTATGGACAATCGGATAGACGCGATTTACGCAAGGCAATCGGTAGACAAAAAAGACAGTATCAGCATTGAAAGTCAAATCGACTTTTGCAGATACGAGTTGAAAGGGGGCAGTTGCAAAGAGTACACCGACAAGGGCTATTCCGGCAAGAACACAGACCGCCCCCATTTCCAAGAGCTTGTGCGCGACATTGAAAAGGGCCTTATTAAACGAGTTGTTGTTTACAAGCTGGACAGGATAAGCCGCTCCATCATAGACTTTGCAAACATGATGGAGCTATTCCAAAGGTATAATGTTGAGTTTGTATCGTCAACAGAAAAGTTTGACACAAGTACCCCGATGGGCCGGGCAATGCTCAATATCTGTATTGTATTCGCGCAGTTGGAGCGTGAAACAATCCAGAAGCGAGTAACGGACGCATATTATTCCCGGTGCGTGAAAGGCTTTCACATGAGTGGGAAAGCGCCCTACGGCTACAAGCTGGAGCCTACCGTTATAGACGGTATCCGCACAAAAATGATGGTAATTGACCCGGAGGCGGCTGACAGGGTGCGGCTGATGTTTGAAATGTACGCCGACCCGGACACATCATTTGGGGATATTGCCCGGTATTTTGCGGAGAAAGGTATCGCCTTTGACGGACGGGAGCTACAACGCGCAACGCTGTCAATGCTCCTGCGTAACCCCGCATATGCACAAGCAGACTTGGAGCTTTACGAGTTTTTCAGAAGTCAAGGCGCGGACATTGTAAACGGCGCGGCTGACTTCACAGGCGCAAACGGCTGTTATCTCTATCAAGGGCGCGACATTGCGGAAAACAAGAATTACAGTCTGAAAGACCATATTCTTGTACTCGCGCCGCATGAGGGGCTTGTACCGTCCGACATATGGCTTGCTTGCCGTAAAAGGCTTTTAGCTAATTCGGCTATTTGCGGCGGCACACGCAAGGCCAAGAATACATGGCTTGCCGGAAAAATCAAGTGCGGACGGTGCGGCGCGGGGCTTATGAGCGCGGACAATCCGGCGCGTATCCCATATTTCCGTTGCCGGACACGCGCCGACAGGAGAAGCTGTGAGGGATGCGGAACGCTCCGGGTACGCGAGGTTGAACAATCCATCTATGGCGAAATGGTTAAAAAGATGGCGGAGTTTCAAACGCTGACAGGCGGCAATCCCGCAAAGGCCAACCCGAAGTTGACCGCCCTGCATGTGGAGCTTGCACAGGTCGAGGCCGAGATTGAAAAACTGTTAAATACCCTGACGGGCGCGAACGCTGTGCTTATATCCTACGCAAACGGCAAGATTGAAGAACTGGACGCAAAACGGCAATCGCTGACAAAAACGATTGCCGATATGAGCGCCGAGGCCGTTTCCCCGGAACAGATGAAACGGATTTCCGGCTATCTGGATAATTGGGATAACGTGAGTTTTGAGGACAGGCGGCTTGTGGTGGACGGGCTGATTTCACAAATCAGGGCCACAAGCGAAAGCGTCCAGATTGAATGGAAAATATAACCCGTCTATCACTTCACTACATTACGCGGTTTGTTGTACATTGTCAAACGATGTTTGCGCTCTTTGAGTCGATAACTCTCACCCTTGATATTGATGACGGTGCAATGATGCAGCACCCTGTCTAGTATTACAGTTGTAGAATTGATTTATTCCAGTGATACCACATAGCAGAGATCTGATGATCTCTGCGCCAAAGAATCCATTGCATTGCATGTTGGAGGGACTGTGAAATCTGATAGCGA
>Ga0153996_1000765_pt1 | contig 13998 bp, 12 predicted proteins | sample TSNC080MetaG_FD_104728 | JGI IMG/M metagenome (GOLD analysis project Ga0153996, IMG submission 104728) | Attine ant fungus gardens microbial communities from North Carolina, USA - TSNC080 MetaG | ecosystem: Host-associated > Fungi > Mycelium > Unclassified | place: USA: North Carolina, Lumber...
GTTTTATCATCATATAAATACCATTGAATTAATTGTTGTTTACTTGGCTTTTTATCTCTTTTTTCTTTTTGTTTCTTTCTCTATTATCAAAAAAACTGCTGACTTGCTTGTCAACAGTCTGAACTCATCCTTAGATGAGTTCTTTTTTAGTTGTTGCTTTACTTTCAATTTTTTTACATAAGTGATGAGAATAATCGAAATATAGTATCTAACGCTCTTTTATATATCGGTCTATCTTTGTAGTCTTGATAAGAGTATTTCGTACTGTTTTGCATATCTTTCATAAAAATTTCTTTGTTTTCTTTCGCAAAATCTTCATCATAGATAAATACATTTGTTTCAAAATCTAAAGCAAAGCTTCTAACATCAATATTAGTCGTTCCAATTGTTGTGACAAAATCATCAACAACAATACTTTTGGAATGAATAAATCCTTTATATAAATAGATTTCTCCACCTAATTGTAAGTAATCAGAGGAATGAGATAATGTTGCTCCATAGACTGTTTTTTTATCTGGAACTCCAGGTATCATAATTTTAATATCGACACCAGAATTAATTGCTAATCGTAGAGCAGTCATAATTGAATCATCAGGGACGAAATACGGTGTTTGGATATATATGTAGTCTCTTGCTTTATTTATCATCTTAATGTAGCTATCCTTAATTTCTTCTCCAGGTTCTTCTGGACCACAGTTAACAATTTGAACTGCCTGATTTAAATCGCTAGAATGAACTGGATCTTTTAATAAATGCAAATAATGTTCTGGTAGAAATGGTTTTCGTTTAAATCGATTAAGATGACTTTGTACTAAATTCCAGTCTTTTAAAAATTGTAACTGTAAATCAGTAACACAACTTCCTTGCATTCGCAAATGAGTATCTCTCCAAGGAGTACAAGTTTTTCTTTTCCCTAGATATTCATCACCTATATTAATTCCTCCAGTATATCCAATAATACCATCAATGATGACTATTTTTCTATGGTATCGATAATTGATACGATATAAAGAAGAAATCGCAGATGGTAAAAATCGATATACTTGAACTCCAACTTTTTTTAACTTCTTTATGTAATTTTTTTTTCTATCATAATGAATAAAAAAGGCACCGAAGAAATCATATAGTAAACGGATTTCTACACCTTCTTTTGCTTTTTCGATTAACAAATCTAGAAAATCCCAACCAACTTGGTTATTCGATATAATATAATAAGCAATCGAGATAGATTCTTTAGCGTTTTTTATTTCTTCAAATAATATAGGGTATTTTTCTTGTCCGTTAACTAAAACTTGAACATCATTATCAAAACTGCAAATACTTTTACTTTGATTGTTCAACATTAAGATAATATCTTTATAATAATCATAAGAGGGATGATAGATAAGTAATTGATTGCTTTCAATTTCTTCACGTTGTATTTCCAATTCTTCGTCGACAAGTTTCTCTAATTTCTTGTTTTTATGATATCTGAATTGTAATTTTATAGACATAGTATCACCAAACATTAAATATAGAAGAATTCCCAATCCAGGAAGTATGATAACAATCACGATCCAACCTAATGCATCAGAAGGTTTTTTACGCTCTAAAAAAACAACTGAAAATATAGATATAATTTCAAGAAATAATACAATTTGCCAATAATAAGCCACAATATGTCCTCCTAGAAAAGATAGAATCTTTATTATAGATATTTTACATCATTTTTTAGAAAACCACAAACTATATGTTTTCTACTATTTCTATCATAAATCATGAAACTATTCATATTATAATAAAAAAAGATGTAAACTTGTTAAAAAAGTGTTAAAATGTAAGTATATGAAAAGTGGGTTTATACCAATAAAGGAGGCAAGGTATATGAAATTAGTTTTAGGAATCATTAATAGTGATGATAGTAATAGTGTATCTAATGCATTAAATAAAGCAGGATTTTTTGTTACTAGATTATCAACCACTGGTGGATTTTTAAAGAAAGGGAATACTACTTTATTAATAGGGACCGCAGATGAAAAAGTAGATGAAGCTATTGATATAATTAAGCAATGTGCTAAAAAAAGAGTAGAAAAAGAACCAACAATACCACCTGCTGAAATGGGAGAGTTTTTCACACCAATTATGGTTGATGTTTTAGTAGGAGGAGCAACTATCTTTGTATTACCAATCGAACATTTTGAGAAGGTATAGTACCTTCTTTTTTATTAAACTGGCAATAATTGTTTCAATGAAAATGTTGACTTTCTACTTCTGTTTGTTATACTTATTTATGGAGGAGATAGGATGAAACCGATATATATTATATTGACACAATCTAGATCTATTGTTGCAAAAACGATTAAAAAAGCGACAAAAAGAAGCTATAACCATTGTTCAATTGCTTTTGATTCTTCATTACCTGAAATGTATTCTATGGGTAGAATTTATCCTAATAATCCTTTATTGGGTGGTTTAGTTATTGAAAAAATAAACCAAGGAACATACAAGAAATTTGATGATACTGTATGTGCTATACTAGAAGTGTATGTTGAGGATAATCAATTAGAAGTAATGAAATCACAAGTACATAAAATGTTGCAACAACAGAAAAATTATAAATACAATTATGTTGGTCTATTTGCAGGAGCAGCAGGAATTACGTATCAAAGTCAAAACCGATTTTATTGTTCAGAATTTGTACGTTTTATTTTGGGTACTGGTGGTATTGATATAGCATTTCTTCCTTCCATTGTACAACCAACAGATTTTTTTAATTTTCCAAAACATAAGGTTGTCTATAAAGGACTACTAAAAGAAGCAAATAATAAATTATCGACGGATACTATAAATAAACATATAGTAAGGACGATATAAAGGAGAGTAAAATGTATATTGTCAGTGGTTGTTTCGCAGGTATGAAATGCCGATACGATGGGAAAGATTGTAAAAAAGAAGAGATTGTAAAGCTAATTGAAGCAGGAAATGCAATTCCACTATGTCCAGAGATGTTGGGGGAATTACCAATTCCTAGAGTTCCTTGTGAACAACAAATCATTAATGGCGAAATTAGAATTATTGGTAAAGATGGTAATGATTATACAGAAGAATTTAATGTAGGAAATCAATTAATTTTAAGGATTGTTGAATCATTACAAATTAAAGGAGCTATCTTACAAGAGAAAAGTCCAAGTTGTGGAGTTCATAAAGTATATGATGGAACATTTTCTGGTCAGTTAATTAGTGGCAATGGATTGATGACTAATTTGTTTAAAGAACATGAAATTGAAGTAATGACTTATGAGGAGTATCTAGAAACTTGTTACAATTCATCAAGAGAGTGAGCAAATAATTTTAAATGAAGACATTCAAATCGAATGTTTTTTTGTTTTGTAAAGTTGTAGACAACGTGTTCACTGCAGAGGCAGTCATTAAAGATGAAAATGGTAATGAAAAGATTATGAGGTACTGTCATTGTACTAAATACGCTTTTATAGTATGATGATTAATAACAAGTAATATCATTTTTTCTATCTATAATAACGCATAAAATCTACTAACAAAGGAGGAACTATGGAATTAGAAAAAAGTGTTCAATTATTAATGCAGGAGATGGTTTATCATTCGTTGACAATTTCATTGGATGAGAATAGTGCTGGTAATTATACAAAAGAGCAGTTTCAAAATAAACTTCTTTTAACAATCGGTCCTAGTTATACATATTATATAAATCAGAGATGGAATCATACATTTCTTTCTATCCTTAATATAGACAAAAAAGAAGAATTACTATATATAACTGGTAAAATAGCAGGTGATAGCTACATGGGTATTGGTTTATTTTTTGTTCCTCAACTGTTTTTTTATAAGAATATTGCCTATTATAAAGCAAAAAAAATTGGTGCAGTTTATTCGGAACAACAGTATCAGTTTGATCAAGAGGGAATATTGTATGTTATTACTGAGCGTGGATTGACTAAATATGATCCACAAGCGAATGTAGTATGGAATGTAGAATTAAGCGATAAATTATTGGATAACTGCTTAATTAAACGTCAGAATGTTCGAAACTTAAAGTTTTATCCATATTCCCGACCAAATGATTCATTTCCGATTGGTTTATTAGCGATTCAAGATTTGTTTACGATTGAATATTATGATAAGCAAACTGGAACATTATATGCGAGAGGAAAAATAGAACAATCCTAATCAATTGTATCCCATCTGAAAGACGATTTTTAAATCGCTTTTTCATTCATTTTATTCTTATTTAGCACTCTACTATTGACAGTGCTAAAAAATATGCTATAATAATATTAGCAGTCAAACAAAACGAGTGCTAAAGGAGTGTGGTATTTTATGAATCAAAATGAAATGACTAATAAATTATTGGAAACATTAATCAATGCTCAAAATCAATGTATTGAACATAGAAATCCAGTCATTGATGTAGAGCATGTATTAAGTTCTTTTTTAGAAGATGATGCCGGTATTTTTAATCGAGTACTTGAGAAATTGTCGGTTGATAAGAAAGATAATATCAATTTTATAAATAAAAAAATTATGAGTAAACCTAGCATAGAAAATTATCAACCTGATGAAGTAAAAATGAGTTATGATGTGAATGCTTGGTTGATCGCTGGAGAAAAGCAAAAAAAACAATTGAAAGATGATTTTCTAAGTGTTGAACATTTAATACTAGCTATGTTTCAAATATCTTCTTTAGTAATGAAAGAATTTATTCAGCGAAATCAGTTAAATGAAAAGAACGTAAAAGAAGCAATTATGGAAATAAGAGGTGATAGTATGGTAAATTCCAAAGATCCTGAAAATCAATATGAAGTATTAACGAAATATGGGAGAGACTTAACAAAGGATGTAGCAGATGGTAAAATTGATCCTATTATTGGTCGTGACGAAGAAATTCGTAGAGTAATTCAAATTTTAGCTAGAAAAACTAAGAATAATCCTATTCTTATTGGAGAACCTGGCGTAGGTAAAACAGCGATAGTAGAAGGATTAGCGTTTCGTGTGCATACCAATGATGTTCCCATAAGTTTACAAAATAAAAGCGTTTATGAATTAGATTTAGGTGCATTAGTCGCTGGGGCAAAATATCGTGGTGAATTTGAAGAACGATTGAAGGCTGTCTTAAAAGAAATCAAAAAATCAGAAGGTAATATTATATTATTTATTGATGAGATTCACCAATTAATTGGTGCTGGAAAAACAGATGGTGCGATGGATGCTGCGAATCTACTAAAACCAATGTTAGCAAGAGGAGAATTGCATTGTATTGGTGCGACGACACTAGATGAATATCGCCAATATATTGAAAAAGATGCTGCTTTGGAAAGACGATTTCAAAAAGTAGTTGTTAATGAACCAACATTAGATGATACGATTGCTATTTTAAGAGGTTTAAAAGATAGCTTTGAAAGACATCATGGAGTACGTATTAGTGATGATGCATTAGTTGCATCGGCATTTCTTTCCAATCGATATATAACAGATCGATTTTTACCAGATAAAGCGATTGACTTAATTGATGAGGCTTGTGCCAGTATTCGTATGGAAATTGATTCTTTACCAGAAGAATTAGACACGATTACTAGAGAAATGAATCGATTAAAAATGGAATTATTATCGATTGAAAAAGAGGATAAGAATCATCCGAGAATTAATGATATTAAGTTAAAAATTTCTGATTTAGAAGAAAACGTTAAAGTACTAAACTCAAAATGGAAAGATGAAAAAAACAGACTTGATACACTTAAAAATTATAAAGAAGATTTATCTAAATTAGAAAGAGAAATGGAGAACTATCAAACCAGTGGTGATTTAGTAAAGGCTTCACAAATTATGTATGAAAAGATTCCAAAACTTAAAAGCAAAGTAAAGGAATTAGAGAATAATGGAGTAGAGGATTCCATTTTAAAAGATTTAGTAACGAAAGAAGATGTTGCAGAAGTTATTGCGAAATGGACGAAAATCCCAGTTCAAAAGCTAGCACAGTCAGAAAGAGAAAAAATACTACTATTAGAAGATGTATTAAAAGAATCAGTGATTGGACAAAATGAAGCGATTGAAAAAGTAGCGGATGCAATCTTACGTAGTAGAGCAGGGATTAATGATGAAAATAAACCAATTGGGTCCTTCATGTTTTTAGGACCAACAGGGGTTGGTAAAACTGAAGTTGCAAGAGCATTGGCTGTACAATTGTTTGATAGTGTTGATCATATCATTAGAATTGATATGTCTGAGTATATGGAGAAGTTCAGTGTTTCTAGATTAATCGGAGCACCTCCAGGATATGTGGGGTACGAAGAAGGTGGCCAATTAAGTGAAGCAGTAAGACGTAATCCCTATTCAATTGTCTTATTAGATGAAATTGAAAAAGCACATCCAGATGTTTTCAATATTTTATTACAAGTATTGGATGATGGGCGAATCACTGATTCGAAAGGTAATGTCATTAATTTTAAGAATACAATTATTATTATGACAAGTAATATAGGATCTGCTTACTTATTAGAAGGCAATACAAAAGAAAGTCAACAATTAGTATTAAATGAATTGAAAGCAAGATTCAAACCAGAATTTATCAATCGTATTGATGAAATTGTTATGTTTAATTCCTTAGATGAATCTGTTGTTTATCAAATTATTGATAAATTTATTAGGGAATTACAAACTAGATTAGATAAGCAAAATATCACTATTGAATTGACTGAGCAAGCTCGTTGGATTTTAGCAACAAATGGTTTTGATCCTCAATATGGTGCTAGACCATTACGAAGATTTATTCAAAAATATATTGAAACTTTAATCGCAAAAGAGATTATGAAGCAGACGATTAAAGAAGGCAATCATGTAATAATTGACTATAACCAAGAAAGATTTATATTAAAAGTAAAGGAAATGAACTAGTTGTTCTTTTCCTTTTGTACTTAACTTACATTTATGATAGAATATGGAAGGAAAGTAAGTGAGGTATGCTATGCAACGTTATTTTATAGCAAATAAGAATATAATCAATGACGAAATTGTGATGGATGCACAACAATGGCATCATATTACGAAAGTAATGCGTTGTCGAGTAGATGATCAATTGTATTGTATTGACCAAAATGGTAGAATCTACCTATCTGAAATCGAAGATATAACGATACCAAAAGTTCGTATTAAAGAAGAAATAAAGAAAAATTATGAACTAGGAGTGGATGTTATTTTGTTGTATGGTATGCCTAAAAATGACAAATTTGAAATGGTGTTGCAAAAAAGCACTGAATTGGGAGTAAAGGAGATTGTTCCATTATCTCTACAGCATTGTCAAATTAAAAATATTGAGTCCATTGTCAATAAAAAGCAAGATCGTTATCAAAAAATACTACAAGAAGCTAGTGAACAATCCTATCGTAATAAAGTACCAGTACTACATCCTTTAAAAACAATCAAAGAGATAGCACTAATGGAAGCAGATATTAAAATTATCGCTTATGAAGAAGCTGCAAAACAAGGAGAAGTTAGTAATTTAAAAAGACAATTATCGAAAATGAAACCTGGAATGAAAATTAACATTATGGTTGGACCAGAAGGTGGTTTCTCTAAAAAAGAAGTCGATTATTTAAAAGAATTAGGATATCAAAGTTGTGGTTTAGGAAAACGGATTTTACGTAGTGAAACGGCGCCATTATACTTACTTAGTGTCATTGGATATTATGATGAGTTACTTTTTAATGAATAAATATAAAGTTAGTTGGGAGAGAAGATGATGAAAACAGTCGCTTTTCATACATTAGGATGTAAAGTAAATAGTTATGAATCAGAAGCAATGAAACAGTTATTTGTGAATGCAGGATATCAACTGGTTACTCTTAAAGATATTGCAGATGTCTATGTTATCAATACATGTACAGTTACGAATACAGGAGATAGCAAAAGTCGCCAAATGATTCGTAGAGCAATAAGAAAAAATAGTGCAGCTGTGATTTGCGTGACTGGTTGTTATGCACAAGTTGCTCCAGATGAAATTACAAAAATTGAAGGTGTTGATGTCATTATTGGAACACAATATAGAAATCAAATTGTAGAACTGGTTGAAGATGCTTTATGTAGCAAACAAACGATTGATAAAGTAGAACCTTTAATCAATAAAATTGAATTTGAAGATTTAAAAGTAGACGTATTTACCGAAAATACTAGAGCTTTTTTAAAAATACAAGATGGTTGTAATCAATATTGCACGTATTGCATTATTCCTTATGCAAGAGGTAATGTACGTTCTAGAAATAAAAATGATGTCATAGAGCAAGCACAAAATCTAGTGAATAATGGGTTTGTAGAAATTGTATTAACAGGAATTCATACTGCTGGTTATGGTGTTGATTTTGAAAATTATTCATTCTCTGATTTATTAGAAGATTTAGTAATTAAAGTAGTGGGATTAAAGCGTCTAAGAATATCTTCTATTGAGTTTTCTCAGATTGATGATAAAATTATTCATCTCATTCAAACAAATCCAATAATTGTTGATCATTTACATATTCCATTGCAAGCTGGAAGTAATGAAATATTAAAGAGAATGAATCGCAAATACACAACGGAGGAATATAAAGATAAAATAGCATTTATTCGTTCTAAATTACCAAACATTGCAATCACAACTGATGTAATTGTTGGTTTTCCAGGAGAAACTGATGAGCTATTTAATAAAGCTTATGACTTTATAAAAGAAATGCAATTTTCTACGTTACATGTCTTTCCATACTCGAGAAGAAAGAATACACCAGCAGCTAATATGAACGATCAAATTGATGAATCAATCAAATCAACTAGAGTAAAACAATTAATCGAACTTTCTTCAAAATTGCAAGACAGTTATCATCAAAAGCAATTACATAAAGTAGTTAGTGTACTAGTAGAAGAAAAAAAACTAGGCTATTGTATAGGACACACAACTAACTTTTTAAAAGTAAAATTTAAATCTGAAAGAAATTTGATTGGTGATATTGTAAATATAGAATTACTTCAAAACAAGAATGGAATTTTATATGGACAAGAATGAGCGAAGGCTAACAAAATTGACAATTAGTTTGATTCATTATATAATATAGTTTAACTAAAATATTTGAAGGAGTTGATGTAGTTTGGACCCCAGTCGAGGTTGGAACTTATTAGTTTTATTTATTTTGTTGTGTTTATCTGCGTTTTTCTCTGCTAGTGAAACAGCAATATTAGCAGTTAATCGTATACGTATGAAAACATTAGCTGAAGACGGAAATAAAAAAGCAGAGATTGTATTAAAATTATTAGAAGATGTTGATGCGATATTAACATCTGTGTTAATAGGAAATAATATTGTTAACCTATCGGCAGCCTCTTTAGCGACTGTTATTGCAGTCGATATATTTGGTAGTGCTGGAGCAGGTATTGCCACAGGTGTATTAGCATTTTTGATTTTAGTATTTTCTGAGATTACACCAAAATCATTGGCTAATCGATATGCAACAAATATTAGTTTGGCTGTTGCTAAACCAATTTATTACTATAAAATCTTTCTAAAACCACTTGCTTTTATATTAGGAATAATTTCGCGATTTTTTGTGCGTTTATTAAAAGCTGATAGTGAAGAAGGTCCAACATTAACAGAAGAAGAGTTAAAAACATATGTTAATGTATCACATGAAGAAGGAATTTTAGAAGAAGAAGAAAAGGATATGATTCATAATGTCTTTGAATTTGGTGATACTGAAATCAGAGAAATCATGACACCAAGGATTCATGTAATTTCATTACCATGTGATGTAAGTTATCAAGAGATGATTAGTATTTATCGTGAAGAAAAATTTTCAAGAATGCCAATTGTAAACGACTCGTATGATCAAGTATTAGGTGTTCTGTATGTGAAAGATATATTTTTAGAAGAATTTGATGAAGATAATTTTAATGTTTTGGAATTTGTAAGAGAACCATTTTTCGTTTATGAATTTAATCATTTATCAGATGTTTTTACTAGAATGAAAAAAGCTAGAGTTACTTTAGCTGTTGTTTTAGATGAATATGGTTTATTAACTGGTATTGTAACCTTAGAAGATATCGTGGAAGAAATCGTTGGTGAAATTACTGATGAGTATGATGAAGTAGAAAATGTTATCTCAAAAATTGATGATTATACATACTTCATTGATGGTTCTGTTAGTTTTTTAGAGATTAATGAAGTGGTTGGAACAAATTTTGAATCTGAAGAATTTGAATCAATCGGTGGTTTAGTGTTAGGAGAAATAGAAGGCGAACCACGAGTGGGAACAGAAATAAGACTTAATGGCTACACATTAAGAATTGAAAAGATAAATAAAAATAGAATTGAAGTATTAAAATTAATAATCCCAAAAGAAGAATAAAAGCCGTTATTCTTTTTTTGATTAAGAGGATATTTATTGTCAATACTATTTTTGGTGATAGATATGCTGGATTTAATAAAATCAGTATTTATTCAATATAAAAAAGTTGTTCATCAAGATGATACTACAAGTTTAGCATATCATCTTATTTTATCGTTAATTCCTACTATTACTGCTTTATTTTTATTAATTCGATTATTTCAGTTTAAAGAAGAATATATTTTTTCAATATTGGAACTATATGTAACAGATGAATTATTAGAGACAATTAAAGCATTAATTGATGTTAGTGTCAAAAAGAGCTATTTAGATATTGCTTATGCTTTTGCAATTGGCTCATCGTTATGGTCTAGTTCTAAAGGAATGTATACGATTAGAAAAATAGCAAATTTGTTTTATGGAGTAGAAACTACTTCAAAGAATATGTTTAAGGAACGGCTCATATCTTTAGGCTATATGCTGTTGTTTGTCATCATGATGCTTTGTATATTATTTTTGTTTGGTATTATTCCTGTGATAGAATTTTTGGCTTCTTCTAAGAACAAGTATCAATTATTACGAATTTTATTATTGTTTTTGATTGCATTTCTAGTTTTATTAGTGTTAAATGGTTTTATACCATCTGTTTCATTAAAATTAGAAGATGTTATGATAGGAAGTTTTGTTTCGGCATTAGTTTTTACTATTTGTGTGTTAGGATTTATATTTATATTGCAGATTTGGGATTATCGAAGTGTGTATGGACCTTTATCATTAATCATCATAGCTTTAATGTGGCTAAATACAGTATCAATGATTATCTATATTGGTTTTTGTATTAACGCAGTCTGTTATGAGAAAAAAAGAATTGCTAAATTGAATATACAATATGATGAAGACAAACAAGTGTATGCAAGGATAGAATAGGGGAATCGTATGAGAAAAGAAAGAATAATCATTAAGAAAATGGGAATCAATGGTGAAGGCATTGGTTATCTAAATAAAAAAGTAGTTTTTGTAAAAGGTGCATTAACAAATGAGGAAGTAGAAGTAGAACTTGATCAATCCAATCAGCGCTTTTATACTGGAAAATTAATAAAGGTGCTTACTCCTTCAACCAATAGAAGAAGAATAGAATGCTATAAAAGTAAAGAATGTTTAGGATGTACATTATTACATGCCAGTATATCATCTCAAGAACTATATAAAAAGGAATTAATTAGAGAGACATTAGGGAAATATTATCAAGATAATCCAAATTTAATTGCTGTTAGAGATATTATTTCTAATCATAAAGAAAGAAACTATAAAAATTTAGTAACACTTCCAATCGCCAAATTTAACAACCAAGTTCGTTTTGGTATTTTTCAAAGAGAGAGCCGTTATTTTACAGAGATGAGTGATTGTTTTCTCCAAAGTAAGCGAATTAATCTTGTCTTAAAGCAATTGGAAGAGTTGTTTCAACTGCATAAAACGAAAGAATATAACGACCGCTTTAAAACTGGATTACGTTTTTTAATTGTGAAAGAAATGGATAACAAATTACAATTGATTTTTATTACTGGTAAAGATGGATTAAAAGCATCATTACTTGACGACATAAAGAATATCCAAGATATTGTTTCTGTTTATGTTTCTAAAAATACTAGTAAGTATCAAGAATTTGAAATCGAGAAATACGAAAAAATTTATGGCAAAGACTATATGTCATTAACATTTAATCATAAAAAGTATCAAGTATCTGCAAAATCAGAAATACCAATTAATCTTGCAATAGCTGAGTTAATAGCGAACTCATTGCCTTCGTTATTACCAAAGGAAATCACCTCTATATTAGAGATTAATGCAGGAATTGGCTTATACACTTTAGCTATTCCAAAATCTATGACTGTAAAAAGTATTAATCAATATTCCTATTATAGTAATGATTTAAAAGCAAATGCAGAAAAGAATGAACATACCAATATAGAAGTAGAAACTGGAAAGTTTGCAGAACTGACTGGTAAAATCTTAAAGAATAAACAAATTGATGCAGTACTATTACATGGTGATAGAAATCCAATCGATGATAAATTGATAGAGGAGCTTACGAAATCTAAAATTACTTACTTATTATATCTAAGTGAAAATGTATCAACTTGTATCAAAGATATCAATAAAATAAGCAAAAAATTTGGATGTGATTTTATTCAAGCTTTCGATACAACACCGAATAATATAGGAATGGCATTATTCTGTCATTTAACAGTAAAACAAAAGAAAACTATACATAATAAGAAAAATTTCACAAAATCGTAATTGAAGAATCACATGTTTGCTAAAATCCTAAAAAATTATTATAACTGTTAATATGTGAATTGACAACGAAAAAAATTGACTGATAATAAGGCTGCTTTTTAAATTAAAAAGAAGGAAAATGTTGAAAAAATATTAAGAAAAACAATGTAATTCCTTGCTTGATTATATAGTAATGTTATATAATTACTAATGACAGAGGAAGAAGATAACCTCTGTATACGATAGAAATTGGAAGGAGAAAAAATTATGAAATTGAGGAAAGTATTAGCTGGTTTCGCTGTTGCTTCTATGTTAGTGGGATGTGGGAATAGTACTGACAGTGGAAGTACTGCAAATTATGCTAAAGTTGGGTATGCTGTTCAAACTCATGAAGTTGGATCAAACGGACAAGTTAACACATATGCAGCTGTTGTTGGATTAGATGCAGATGATAAAATTAAATATGTAAGTATCGACGTAGCACAACAAACTCCTACGAAAGAAAATGAGTCAACTAAGACAAAAAAAGAAAAAGGTGACGCGTATAACATGGTGGGAAGTTCAGCTATCGGTAAAGAATGGTACGAACAAATTGCTGCTCTAGAAGAAGCAATGGTTGGTATGACTGCAGCTGACGTAAAAGCAATCGAAACGTATGAGAAAAACGAAAGTCATTTAGCGGTACCTAAAGAAGGAACTGACTTAGCAGCATCTGTTACTATTACTATTGATGGATATCAAGATGTTGTTGTTGCAGCAATCAAAAATGCCGTTAAAGTTGATGGTTTAGCTAAAGTTGGATTAGGGTCTGACATCAGTATTGACACTACAAAAGTACAAGTAAATGCTACTTTTGGATTTGTTGGAGTAGATGCAGATGGAAAGATCGTTTGGTCTTATATTGATGTAGCTCAAACCAAAGGTGAAGAAGGAGCTGCTACTAAAACCAAAAAAGAAAGAGGAACTGAATATAATATGGTAGGAAGTTCAACTATCGGTAAAGAATGGTTTGAACAAGCAGAAGCTCTTGAAAAAGCAATCGTTGGTATGACTTCAGCTGATGTAAAAGCAATCGAAACTTATAAAAAAGACGATAGCCATACAGCAGTACCTAAAGAAGGAACTGACTTAGCAGCATCTGTTACTATTACGATTGATTCATATCAAGCAGCGATAGTAGAAGCAATTAGTAACGCTAAATAATAAATTATATAAGAAGGACGTAATCATTCGATTATGTCTTTTTTTATGTGTGTCGGGCATGGCGTTTGTCTAGCTGGTGAAAGTCCAGTCACGGGTAGTTACCGCCAAGTGTAGTGAACCACAAGTCGTTGTCAGTAATGGCAAGGGTGAAGGAAGTGGA
>Ga0153996_1000767_pt1 | contig 13976 bp, 15 predicted proteins | sample TSNC080MetaG_FD_104728 | JGI IMG/M metagenome (GOLD analysis project Ga0153996, IMG submission 104728) | Attine ant fungus gardens microbial communities from North Carolina, USA - TSNC080 MetaG | ecosystem: Host-associated > Fungi > Mycelium > Unclassified | place: USA: North Carolina, Lumber...
ACTGACCACTGTATGAGTGATATAATTTACCACTCAAGGGCGCAATACTTTAAAATAACTAGCTACGCTATGCCATTACAAGATCTTTGCACTAAGACTCCAAAATTCGGGGGTTGAACCGGTATGACGGCTATTGTGTCTTCGCGCTATAAAGACATTAGGAATGCTGATTGACACTAACCCCATGGATAAATCCAGGGGATTCCTGGTTAAACACAAATCTATTTCCAGTATCGGAGTATGGCCGTTATTTGCATATTTTTACTTCTTTTGCGAAGTTTTTTGATGTTCAATATATTGCTTAATCACTTCTAACAGAGAACCACCAACCAGTAGACACAAAATAAGAATTTGTCCATAAAGTCGGCAGCTTAGTCGTTAATATTGGGAATTCCTTTCTAAGTATTCTTGATGTTTTTCCTTTAATAGCATCGCTGAAGCGAGGGGCTTTCAGCTACGAATTGGTAATCATTAATTCTCGAAGTACTCCTTTATAGTTATTAGCAAATCTTTTATTTATAATAAAGTGATCAGTTTCCTCATACTCTATAGTTTTTATACCAGCTTCACTAAAATGATAGATAACAGAATTAGGATATGCTAATATTATAGGGGAATGGGTAGCAATAATAAATTGTGAATTAGCCTCTATCAATTGATGCAAGCGACAAAGAAAAGCCATTTGCCTTAATGGAGATAAGGCGGCTTCCGGTTCATCAAGAATATAAAAACCATTTCCGATAAACCGATGTAGAAAAAGAGACATAAAGGATTCGCCATGAGACTGAGCATGTAAAGATTTATTGTTGTATCCATAATTAACATCTAGATCATCAATGGTTGTTGCAACATTGTAAAAACTTTCTGCCCGAAGAAAATAAGAATCTCTTGCTCTTTTGATCCCTTTCCTCAATAAAATATTTTCATGTAATTCAGAATGACTTACTTTGGTATTAAAATTAAAGTGTTTTGACCCGCCTTCTGCATTCAAACCAAAGGTAACTGCAATAGCCTCGAGAAGGGTGGATTTACCTGTCCCATTTTCTCCAACAAAAAAAGTAACTTTAGGGTGCAATTCGATATTGTCCATTTTAGCTATAGCAGGAATTATGAAAGGATATCTATCATAAGCTTTAATTTTTTCTTTTATAAGAGAGACCTCAAAAACATAATGATTGTTTTCAAGCGCGTTAATATAAATCACCTCTCTTTCGATTATACAGAAATTAGCTGAATATTTCCATAAGATATTCTTAATTGGGCAATTAATTAGCAACTTAATACCGATACACACCTAAGTGAAGCTGTTAAATATATTAATAGATTATATTGCCAAAGGCTGGACGGAGGGAGTCCTCAGCAAGGCGTGGAGGATAAGGCTAATCCCATTATTCAAGGAATTTTATGTTACTTAGACAGTGGAGAAGGCTTTCTCGAGAAATAAATGGTCATCCGAAATTGAAAGCAACAATAATTATCCTCATGCTTTTTGGTGGGATTGGAAACCTGAAACTACATACGACTATAATCCGACAGCAAATCTAGATGCTTTTCCTAAAACAGTTTAATTATTTACCAGACCACATCGCATAGATACATTGCAAGCATTTGTTTCCTGTTATCTCCTAGTACCTTAACAAGATTGGATCTTAGGATTAATAGTGCAGATTTTTCAAGGCAAGGTGGAGGAGCCGCGCCGCGACCATATTGTACCTTTACTAACAGGAAAGCTGCTTTATCCAGAGGCTAAATTCCGGTGGGGTAAATACCACCTGAAGCTCAGTCTTTCATTTTCTGATAACGAAGGCGAAATAAAAGAATTACATTTTTTTATTGACATTTATAAATATAGCCCAGATAATTTAAATATGATTAATCTAAATTATCTATAAGGAGCAGGATAAAAAATGATGAGAAAATGCCTAATCATGCTTTGCGCAGTATTGCTTGCGGTGGCTGTCACTGGTTGCAGCACACAGACGTCTAAGACTGAACAGCAGACCAAGGACTATTCGATCAAACTCGGTGGTTCCAGTACGCTTTCGCCGGTAATGGCTAAATGTGCCGATGACTTTACTGAGAAATATAAGAGTTGGAAAAAGGTACAGGACACTTTTCCTGATGAAGCGATTACGATTTTTGTAGCTACAGGCGGTTCAGGCTTTGGAGTCAAGTCGGCCATTAACTCGAGTGTCGATATGGGGCTTGTTGCCCGTGAAGTGACAAGCGCCGAAAAAGAAAAATTGTCTAATCACAAATTGTATACACTCGGCTATGATGCTCTGACTATTGCCGTACATCCACAGAACCCTATTGTAAAAGTTAAACCTAATATGACTACAGCCGAGATAAAAAAAGTGTTTGCGGGTGAAATAAAAACTTGGGATCAATTAGATCCGGCACTGCCTAAGCGCCCTATCGTCATCGCCATTCGTGACTTAGGCGGCGGGGCTAATCAAGCTTTTGACGAAGCCGTAATGAAAGCTACCCCTATTTCGCAAGAGGCGTTGCAGCTTCCCTCAATGGGTGCTTTAGCCGGAAAGGTACAAGAAAATATTGATGCGATAGGCTATGTTTCATTTGGCTTTGTTAACCAGAACAAAGGTAAAATTGCAACGCTTTCTGTCGATGGCGTCGAGCCGACTGTTGACAATATTGTTTCAGGCGCATATAAAATTTCCCGGCCGCTCATTGTCATTGCCAAAAGCCAGCCGGACGAGCGGCAACAGGAGTTCATGAAATATTTATTATCGGAACAAGGCGTTAAAACATTGGCTGATATGGGCTTTATTCCTGCTAAAAGATAAGGTGAGTCTAGAAGTGAGATTTAGCTGAATTTGGCTCAGCCAATTTTAGTTTAATCTCACTTCTTAGCTAAAAGAGGTAGTTGATAGAATATGACTATTGATTATATAGATAAGGCTGCACAGTGGTTTTGTACGATTATTGCGGTGTTGATGGTGTGCCTCTTGCTCTCACTGTTCGTATTTATTGCCAAGGAAAGCCTGCCGATTTGGCTGACAGAGGGAGTCATAACGATTATTGCCGGTAGTAGTTGGGCTCCACTGACAACTCCGCCCCGCATAGGAATATTAACGATGTTTCTAAGTACGTTATGGGCATCTTGTGGAGCTATGGCGATTGCTGTGCCTTTAGGCATATGCTGTGCCGTCTTTTTATCCGAGTTTGCTCCACTCTGGGCTTCATTCGCCATCCGTACAACGTTGCGGGTCTTGACCGGAATACCTTCTGTCGTATATGGATTTTTAGGTGCAAGTGTAGTTATTCCCTGGTATGAAAAGATAGTTGGGCTGTCAAGCGGCGAGTCACTGTTTTGTGCTTCGTTGGTATTATCAATTATGGTTGTGCCCTATATCGTAGCAGGCACTTATACAGCCCTCCAGGCCATACCGGATGAATATCGGGAAACCGGTTATTCTCTCGGTGTTTCTCCCGTACACGTTACTTGCCGTATCCTGCTGCCAATAGCGCGGCGAAATATGGTCAGCTCGATCTCGCTTGCTTTTGGTAGAGCGGCAGGTGAGACAATGGCGGTCTTGATGCTGGCAGGCAACACGCTTACCCTGCCTTTTTCCTGGTTTAGCAAGGGTGAGCCTTTATCTGCCCTAATTGCGCTGGAGATTGGCAGTGCCGATGTTGGCAGCCCTCACTACCAGGGTATTTTTGCCGCAGGTCTGCTGCTGCTTCTGCTTACATCGGTTATTAGCTTCGCTATTAACTATACAAATATAAGGGGGAGACAGCCTTGAAGACCCGCCATTACCAAGAGTCTCTCTGGTATTTCACATTTTGCGCTTCCGGGATTTTATTGGCCGGCGTGCTCATCGCTATATTAGGGTTGCTGCTGTTTCGCGGCAGCAATGAACTAACTTGGGAGTTTCTCACTACCGGTCCAAAAGGGCTGTTCTTAGGTATGGAAGGCGGCATCTATCCTGCTATTATGGGTACAATTGCTTTATTGGTTATTGCAACAAGTGCAGCTACACTGCCAGCCTTGGCAACTGCGGTGTATTTAACAGAGTATAGCACCTCGTCACGCTTTAGCTGGGTAATTGACATAATTATCAGATCGATGGTCGGTCTACCCTCTATTCTAATAGGGTTGTTTGGCTACGCATTTTTTGTGCTTTATCTCGACTTTGGCATTTCTCTTATTTCAGGAGCATTGACCTTAGCCATCATGGTCTTTCCGACGCTCGTAATCTTGATGCGGGACGCTCTTTGTTCAGTTAATGCTGATTACCGCTTAGCAGGCCTTCTATTAGGAGTATCTCGCTGGTATATATTGCGGCGGGTTGTGTTGCCACAAGCCGCGCCGTCCCTGTTTGGCGCTGTACTCTTGGCTATGGGCCATGCCGCCGGCGCTACTGCCCCTATTATGGTAACAGCGGCAGTCATTGCTGCCAGGGCTCCTTCCCGCCTGCTAGAGCCGGTTATGGCTCTGCCGTACCATTTGTATATCCTTTTTAGTCAATATGTTTCACTGGAAAAGGCGTATGCAACCGCACTCATACTTGTCGTCCTGCTATTAACTTTTAACGTGCTGAGCGTAGCGCTGCGATTGTTGTTGCCAGGCAAGGAGGGCTTTAAGCTATGATCAATATTGAAAAATTAAGTACATTTTTCTTTCGGGAACAAGTACTCTATGACATAACGGCTCGTTTTCGGTCATATAGCGTGTCCGCGATTATCGGCCCTTCTGGCGGTGGCAAGACGACGCTGCTAAAATCGATTAACAGGACAGCGGAATTAATTGCTGGATATCGTCATTGCGGTAAAATTTATGTAAATAATCAAGATATTTTTGACTTGCCGGATGGTGCCGCAGTTCGCCGGATGGCCGGATTAGTCTTGCAAAAGCCGGTAGCGCTGCCATTTAGTATCAAAGAAAATGTACTATTCGGCCCCCGATACTATGGCGGAACTGATCAAAGCACATTAGAAGCGACGGTAGAGCACGTTTTGACTGCAGTCGGCCTGTGGTCCGAAGTCAAAGATAAACTACATGCCCCGGCCCGGGAGCTCTCAGGTGGACAACTGCAGCGCCTGGCCATAGCCAGGATTTTAGCCGTTGATCCACAAATCCTGCTGTTGGACGAACCTTGTTCCAGCCTCGACATCAATTCAACCCGACTGATTGAAGACCTTATACTACAACTGAGTAAGCACCTCACCGTTGTCATCGTTACCCACAATTTAAATCAGGCTAAAAGAATTGCCGATACGACCTACTTTATGCAGGCAGGCTGTATGCTGGAGTCCAACAAAACCGAGAGGTTGTTTGCCCAGCCGGAACTACCGGCAACTCAAGAATTCTTGGCTCATTTTTAAAAGGGATATGAGTCGGTCGCTATTATTATCGAAATCCGTGACGGTTCTCAATACAATCTCCTTACGCAGTAGCATCCAAGAATTTTTGATCTTCAATATTGAGTCAAGACTCCCGCCTCTACAGGCGGCTTCAGTTCAGGTGGAGTAGACTCTCCACCTGAACCCCCGATGTCTCAGATTTACTGAAACAAGTTCACTACCTGACAAGTGATGAAGGTATTAAAGTATTTGAACAATACGGCTTTAGCCCAATAGTTAATTAGTGACGGTACGACACAGTGATCACTGCCTTACGATCGTTGTTATCCGCCATGTTTTGTAAAGTCACTTTCGCAAGTAAATAAACTTTAATTCAGGCGTCACTTCTTGCTCTCTAAATTTAACATACCCAAGCCGTTCATATAACCGAATGTTTTTTTCGCTCCTATCGCTGGTAAACAGCTCGAAACGTTCCTGCGGGCATACTTTTTCAATTTCAGTAAGTAGATTAGTGCCAATTCCTTGTCCTTGTAAATTCGGCTGTACTATCAATTTACCGATAAATAATGTCCCGTTTTTTGCATAGGCCCGAACTGAACCAATAATTACACCGTCTTTATCTACTACCTTGAGAAATATTCCATTGTCAAACTCCTGCTTAACCTCTTCAATTGTTTGCTTCAAGGGAGGAATAGAGAAATTATTAAGCAGCATAGCCTCACTCTGATAAGCAAGATACTGTAAGTCAAGAATTTCTTGTAGATCATCACGTTCCGCTTTTATGATAAGCATAGTTTATTTTTTAGCTCCTTTTTCTAATGGCCATAATACTTTTATCCGATGACTAAACTTCAGATAGAGTAAAAACCCCACCTGAAGCATTCGTCTCTCTTTATTATATTTTAATATTTGATGCCTTTCCAATAAATATTTGCCGCCACTTCGGCAAGTGCCGCTAGCTTAACATCTTTTAATGCCCATTTTTTAAATTCCTCGAAGCCGGTTCTGTCTACAATATAACCGATATGCTCCTTGCCGCCGGCAGCGTTACGGTCGATATAGCAAGCTACATATTCATAAGTGTTGCAGATTATTGTGATTATAGTATTTTGATCGGCCCATTTGATAACATCCTCGCCCAAGCGGGGATTTTTCTTGCCTGTTCTACCGAAGATGGTCAGCCGGTAATATTTCTCTTGGCTGCGTGTCCATGCCAATGTAGGGCAGTTCAATACACACTCACCACAGCCAATACATTTTTCATGGTTCCTGATCACCTTATAATTAACAGTTGAGAGTGCATTTACCGACTTTCTCATGCATGCTCTTACGCAAGCGCCACAACTAACACAGCGATCTTGGCTATACTGTGGTACTGTCATACCGATAATGCCAAAATCGTGCATGCGAACTTTGGCACAGTCATTCGGACATCCTGTCAGAGCAATCTTAACGTGCAAATCATTGGGGAAGATTACTTTTTCAATTTGTTTAGCAAAAACAGTCGTATCATAACAAGCATACGGACAAACCTTGTTGCCGATACACGCAGTGACATTACGGGTTCCGGCAGCATTATAACCTTGTCCCACTCCTTGTTGATTGATATCCAATCCGGTGATAACCGGGTGCAGCAGCTGGTTGACGTTGGGCATGTCCGCAAATTTGATTCCTGGAATCTCAAATCCCTGACGGCTAGTAAGATGAACAGTGCCATTGCCGAATGCTTCGGCAATATGCTGAATGACCGACAAATATTTAGCTTCAAGATGTCCCCCGGGAACACGAATCCGGGAGGCAGTCAAGCCTCTATGCTTTGTCACCCGAAATGCATTTTTCTTTAGTTTTTTTGTATTGATATCCATAGTTCGCCCCCTCTTTAGTCGATTAGCCGGCGGCCTTTTAGTAAAGTTAAATACCGGACCATCTAGGCAGACATAGACATCATCAATTTTGCAATGGCCGCATTTTCCGATGCCGCAGCACATCTTTCTTTCCTGTGATATCCAGATATTTTCTGCTGCAAAGCCAACATTCAATAATCCCTCTGTAGAAAACTTCATCATTACCGGCGGCCCGACGACAATAGCAACGGCTTGCTTGCTGTCGGTTATTTTTATTTGCGGAATATATTTTGTCACCAGACCAATATGCAGGCCGTATCGCCTTCAGCGCAGTCAACAGTAAGGATTACATTTATTTTCTCTTGCCAACGTTTAAAATCATTGAGAAACAGAATATCCTTCGGCGTCTTAAACCCGGCAATAAGTGTCAGGCCTTTTGTTTGTTCAGTATAGTTGCAGAAATAATCGATTACACCTTTTACAGGTGAAAGACCGGTTCCCCCAGCAATGATTACAAGTTCTTTTCCTTTATAATTTTCGAGATCAAAGCCGTTGCCATATGGTCCGCGCAAAAATAATGAATCGCCAACATCGTGGGCAAAAACTTGGTTTGTTACCTTTCCTACACGGCGAATTGTAAAGTCAATGACGCCATTACCGATGCCACTAACAGAAATTGGCGCTTCGCCATATTTAGGAAGAGAAATCTCAAAAAACTGCCCTGGCTTTACTTGACCTTGATAAGCTATGCGGAACGTATACTCGCTATCAGTATGGACAATGACTTCCTTAATTTCTGCTTGAAACGGAAGATATTCATTTTTCACCATCGTTAGCCACCTTTGTAATTACGATGTGCAGTTTGTTAATGCAATGCGCGAATGAAATATATTCCGGGCAAATATCATCACACCGTCCACAGCCGACACACATCTGATAACCGTGACGCTGTTTGTAATCGTATACTTTGTGAAGCACCTTAAAGCGCTGACGCTGGCCGTTTCGCTGGCGATAAACTTCGCCTCCCGCTACATCGGTAAAGCCGTCTACCATGCAAGAAGCCCAAACACGGCGCCGCTCTCCGACTTTGCCATTGTCAGTATAGAAAATATCCTGCATTGTAAAGCAGGTGCATGTCGGACAAACAAAATTACAGCGACCACAGTTAATGCAACGAGTATCATATTCATTCCACATTCCTGAGCGCATTACAGCTAACGTAATGCCCTCCGGAATCTGAACGCTTTTGTTAGTTTCCGCTACATAGGAGGGCACAACGTCGGTTTGCTGGCTGCAATAGCCGGCAAGTAACGCTTCCCACCCGCTATATTGGTTGTCGATATAAACTAAACCGTCGCGCAGTTCAATGCTAGCATCATACGTGGCAATGCGATTTGTGCCCATATCCACACAGAAGCAGTTGTCAAATGATTGCCGGCAGCCGATGAGGATAAAGCGTACTCGCTGACGCAGCCTTTTGTAATAATAATCGCCTCACCCGTTATTAAAATAAATGTCGTCAAGGCGCTTTACTGCGTGTAAATCACAGCTGCGCAGAAAGATTAGCGCCCCCTTTTGCGGGGCATCGGCTTCTTTTACCGTTGATTCTGTAAAGAAAAACAATGTTTGTGACAGCGGTAATAAAACCTATTTAAAGGAATAGTCAGATTTTTGATCAAAAGCGATTTCCTCCAATGCGCCAATTTGGCCATAGCGAACATTTGCGGTATCGTCAACTGCGCCGCCGCCCATGTATCGCTTAGGCGCATAAATTTCATATTCTTTTGCCCATTCACTCAACACAACATTCATATTTTCTGTCGTCAAGCAATAGCCCATCATTGCACCTCTCTTTTAGACAAATTTTATAATCCCCTTGTTCGATCTACAACTATGAATAAATATATCAGAAAATATAAAAAATCACCGTGATCATAATCACGGTGATTTAAAAATTCTTGCCAGCTCGTCACGGTTCACTATGACGAACCTGCCTTGTTCAATGACAACAATCCCCTGCTCAGTTAGCGTCTTCAATTGCCGAGAAACCGTTTCTCGCTGAGAGCCGAGCATATCGGCGAGATAAGTGATGCTTAAGTCGATATCGATGCAAATCCCTGATTTGCAGACAGCGCCATAATCGCCTGACAGCTTCCACAACTTGGCAGCCAATCGCTTATCGCCCCGTACGGAATTAGAAGTATTTTTCAACTGGCGATACATCCGTCGTGTTTTTAATGAAAGTGAATCAATAACGGCCTTTGTCAGGGCAAAATCATGTTCCATGACATCTAACAAATCTTGTTTATTAAAGCAAAGAATCTGGGCATCTTCAAAGATTTCACAGTTAACAGACGCCGGGAGATCCTGCAAAATAATTTCATTGACCATCTTTCCTTGACCTAGAACAAAGATTACTTTCTTTTCGCCTTGGGAGTTAATTTTAAATAAGGCGACTAGGCCGCTAACCACAATATAAATGGTAGACACAGTTTCTTTGTCCCGAAAAAGCTGCTCGCCTTTTCTTTTCTGCTTGATCTGAACACGAGCGGCAAGTGCGACCAACGATGCAGCATTGGCTTGCTGGAGTACCTCTGTAACAGCAAAAGCATCGGCTATACTGATCACATCTCGATTCCCCTTAGAGGGATGGCTATAGCCGTCCACACATTACTCCCTTAACCAACAGGCGGAATGACTACCCACGACAAAACTAATATCACCTTGTTCGTTTAAAGCCATACTAGTAAATGTGCAACAACTATCTTGGCAAGGCGGCTTATGCAACAATAAGCTAACTACGCCCCCATTGCAACCCCAGCCGTACCTTATCCATATTGGATCGATCTTATGTCTGTTGCTGTACCTACTATGCATCATGGCCAATTTCTTGCTGATACACCTCACGTTGCACAAAATCGCTACACTTTTGTAACACTATTCCCAATTCGGTATAAGTCTCAGCTAAATGCTCATCAGTCGTCTCAGGATCTTTTTTAAGATAATCAATTTCTAAAATTAATGTTAGGATTGTATCACATAACCTATTATAGTTTTGTTGCTTTTCAGCCGTCAATTTTTTTTTCACAGCACTATCCTCTACTTGTTTTCATGCTACTATATAGTAGCATATTTTAGCACTCAATGCAACAAAATAGTAGCATTATCTAGGAGGTGATTGAGATGTATTTTAAGAATATAGAAGATACGCGACATGATTCAGACTATACACAAGAGCAAGTTGCCCAGATGTTGAATTGTAAACGCGAAGTGTATCGGCGATGGGAAAAGGGCATTAGAGAAATACCCGTTTGGGCGTTGCTGAAATTAGCCGACATATATCAAGTAAACACCGATTACCTTCTGGGACGTACAAAATTAAAAACTCCATATCCTAAAGACCATAGCCTGGTGCAACAGGGACGATAGTTATGGCCGGGACGCTGCTGCCGGTTTATCCGATGATCAAACCGCGTCTTAACTCCTCTTCTGCAAGCGGGAGTTAAGAGCGGCTAATTCATTCGGATAAGGTCCAACTAAACTTCAGTTGGGTAAAACCTCACCTGAAACATTCGTCTCTCTTTATCTTAAAAATTAAGTCAAGACTCCCGCCTCTACAGGCGGCTTCAGTTCAGGTGGAGTAGAGTCTCCACCTGAACTCCCGATGTTTCAGCCTTGCTGAAACAAGTTCACTAAGCTGCTTTCACTCCTATAGAACTACTTCTTCTTAGGTACAGCAATAATATATACGTTATTCACTAAGTGTCCGGGGTTAAGGTACTTAGCATCAAACCACATGTCACGAAAGCGCAACGAATTAAATGAGGATATTCCGTCCGGATTATTGACAGTCGTCCAGTGAACAGCCGGATCGGCAAAAAAAATAGAGTCAACACCTTTTTCAGGTGATTCCGAGGCCGCATGATAACCGGTAACGACGACCCAATGACCGCCCCAGTCAATCCATTCGACAAGTGTAGGAATGCCTTGCGCAAGGTTTTCCCGGAGCATTTCCACCGTTCCATTATAGCCAAGCTTAGCATCAAAGCCGTTGTTCTGCAACCAGTTTACGATCAGTTGGGGAGAAGTGCCGGGATGTTTAGCCTCAAGATCACTAGTGCCCATTTCTTTAGCGATCCTCATTTCGGTATCATGATTCATCTCATTGTCCCCGAGAATATTATACCACCGCAAGAGGGACATAACGACAGCCGGGCCGCACGTATAGTCAGTCGTTTGTTGATAGCCTTTGACTCCAAGCGATACGTAGTAAGGATTGGGCTTTATTTCGTAATAATTGGCGGCGCCGGTCGAGTTTGGCGGGGGTAAGGCGGCTTCTTCCCCGGCAAGGCTTGCCGTGACAAAGCAGATAAGGAAAACCGAGCAGATCAAAAAAGTCTTATAACGGGCAACATTGACCAGTTTGATAAACATATAGCCCCTCCCATAATGTTATTACTGGCTGCAGCTATGGCAGCAACGACAACACCAGTACAAACCGGTACTATTTCTTAGTCTTACAACTAAATTATGATCATCATGATCATTGTAACACAAAAAAGCGGTATGAGACGATTGCACCCATACCGCAAGCTTGAAGCTTGCATATTGAATCCGCTATAGGCATAAAAGCATGAAATAGTCACACAGAAAAAACAGGCCGTGATATACAATAATATTATTATCACGGCCCAATTTAGCTTTTTTCAGTTATTCTAGTTAGCGTAATAATTTATTAAACAACCGGCAGTCAAAATTTTTATTTCATCGTCGGTCAACGCCTGTATTTCTAAAGTAAACTTTGTGACCGTATCTGATATGATATAAGCATCAAAGCTCCCTTTTTTGTTGATTATACATTCTCTGATGTTAGGCACGAAAATGTAATCACCAATAGAATATTGCGGTTTTTCCGGTGAAATAAAGGGGATTATCCCCCAGTTAATTAGATTGGAGCGGTAACGCTTGGTGGCATACTCCTGAGCGATATTGGCCAGTCCGCCAAGAACCTTCTGGCAGGAAGCGGCTTGCTCCCTTGCCGAGCCGTCGCCGGGCTTGACGGCGTATATCATACTGCCGATAGCGACATCTTTTTCATTGATGCCGGCAAACCCGTCAATTGCCTTAATTTTATCATAAACCTCAGATAATTTTACCGGTATTTCTCCTGTCAGCCGTTCCTGCTCCATGGCCTGAACTTCTCTGGCTCTGCCGACATAGGCGGGGTCTTTTCTAGATAAGGTAAACTCAGCCATTTTCTGCGGATTGGAACGGTAGCTGGAAGTTTCGCCGGAAGGAATAAGCTCATCCGTAGTCGTCACCGGATCAAGCAGAATGCTTGCGACTTTTAGCAAAATATTATCCGTAAGCGCCGTCATCGGCGGCCAGTCGGCAATATTCGGTCCAAAAACCAGTTGCGTTTCCGGCTTAGGATTGCCAAAACCGCTATAGCAACGATTTTGGTATATATTTTCATTGAACTCATATTTATTGTTAGGATTACGTTTCCACTCAACATCGGCAGCAGAAGTAAGAACACCGCCGTTAGCCGCGGTAGCTGCTATCGACCTGGCATCCATCAAGGCTACTGAGGCTATCTGGCCATTGCCCGGTTTTGACCCTTCTCTGTTTAAAAAGTTCCTGGTAACATGGCGTATCGAGAGACCGTTGTTGCCGGGAGTATCTCCCGCGCCAAAACATGGGCCGCAAAATGCCGACTTTATTACTGCACCAGATTCAACCAGTCTTGCAAACTGACCATTTTTTAATAGGCTATGATATACCGGGTTGCTCTGTGGGTACACACTTAGTGAAAATGCGCCTACTCCCACTTTACCGGTTTCCATAATATCTGCTGCTTCGCAGATGTTTTCAAACGTTCCGCCTGAACAGCCTGCGATTATGCCTTGTTCAACATACAGTTTACCGTTGCTGATTTTGTTGCGCAAGATGAGCTTTATACCGGGAACACCTATTGCCTTAGTACCTTCAGCTTCCACTTTGGCCAAGATGTCTTCTAGATTATCATTAAGCTCGGCGATAGAATAGACGTTGCTGGGGTGGAATGGCAAGGCAATCATCGGCTTGATCAAAGACAAGTCTACATAGACAAGCCCATCATAATAGGCTAATTCGCCCGGTGATAATTGCTGATAATCGGCTTCGCGGCCGTGTATTTTATAATATTCCTTCACTTTTTCGTCAGTCTCCCATATTGTAGAGAGACAAGTAGTTTCTGTTGTCATTACGTCAATCCCGTTGCGGAAGTCGACGCTTAACTTGCCGATACCGTCGCCAATAAATTCCATAACGCTATTTTTGACATAGCCGTTTTTGAAAACAGCCCCGATTATAGCCAACGCTACGTCCTGCGGCCCGACACCGTGCTGCGGCTCGCCTGTTAGATAAATAGCCACCGTTCGGGGATAATCAATATCGTAGGTTTTGTTGAGTAGCTGCTTGACAAGTTCCGGGCCGCCTTCACCGATAGCCATTGTGCCTAGCGCCCCGTAACGAGTATGGCTGTCTGATCCAAGTATCATTTTGCCACAGCCGCTCATCATTTCACGCATATACTGGTGAATAACTGCAAGGTGAGCCGGCACGAAAATTCCACCGTATTTCTCGGCAGCAGAAAGCCCAAACAAATGGTCATCCTCGTTAATAGTACCGCCAACGGCGCACAAGCTGTTGTGGCAATTTGTCAGCACAAAAGGCACGGGGAATTTTTCCAGGCCGCTGGCTCTGGCTGTCTGGACTATTCCGACATAAGTAATATCATGAGAAGTCAGGGCATCGAAC
>Ga0153996_1000768_pt1 | contig 13976 bp, 5 predicted proteins | sample TSNC080MetaG_FD_104728 | JGI IMG/M metagenome (GOLD analysis project Ga0153996, IMG submission 104728) | Attine ant fungus gardens microbial communities from North Carolina, USA - TSNC080 MetaG | ecosystem: Host-associated > Fungi > Mycelium > Unclassified | place: USA: North Carolina, Lumber...
AACTTTTTTCTCTTATTTTTAATTTTTATATCTTTTTATTTTTATTATTTTATTAAGGGGTTCTTTACTCTATGTTATTTTACTTATTTTTGTGTGTGTTTATTTTAATTTTTTTGTTTATCCAGGCCAACAACTAACTTCAATTTAACTAATATGTTTTTTAAATTAAATACAAGCTTAAAAGAAGACTATTGATCTAAAAATAATTACAAAAACTAATTTTGAGCCTCGGTTGCTTAGTGGTCAAAGCGCTATACTGAAGATATAGATATGGAAGTTCGATTCTTCCCCAAGGCATAGTAAACAAAAGATATATTAAATAATGAGTTAAGTTACCATTTTTTTAGTTGTCAGAAAAGTAAAGGGGTATTCAATATAAGTTTAAAGCTTTTATTACCTGATAATCAAATTAACAGATAAAAGTGTATTAAATAAATTAATATGTTAGACACTATCATTAACATAAATAATTAAAAAATGTTAGCAGCAGCAAAATATATTGGAGCTGGAGTAGCTTGCTCAGGTTTAATTGGAGCAGGAGCAGGAATCGGAGTAGTTTTCGGTTCATTAATCTTAGCTACAGCTAGAAACCCTCAATTAAGAGGACAATTATTCTCTTACGCAATCTTAGGTTTCTTACGACTGAAAAATTTTTATGGTTATGCGTCAAATTCTCCTACTACTGATGGGAAGAAAGTGCATAATAGTCGCTGTCGGTTAAATGCGCATGGATTATCCGGACAAGTTTTATCCAACGAGATAAGGGTTGAAGTTCCGGTGAATAACTTTTATCACTGAGTTGTAGGTGAAATAAAGTGTTCCAAAGATATTATTACTATTCAAAGTATAGCGAAAGTCAAGTATTGGATTAAAATAAGGTCATGGATTATATGTACACAACAAAATTTAACGTACCTACGGAGTTACAAGAAAGAAGTATTTAATCGGAACCTTAAATACATTACCGACCTTTTAAACTTCCCTTATACAGATACATACTTCAGAATTAGTAAAATCATAAATGAACTTCTGATTATATCCCATAAAAATAAAACAGGAAACCCCGGAAAGGGTATTTACATCATACTTATCGGACAATGAATTAAAAATTTATTATTGTTATTTATAACCTTATATACTCAAGTTAATGAAATATACAAACAAGAATATATGAGTCGGTACGGGGGCAAGATAAGTGAAAAAGCAAATGCCCATCATAATGGACGGGATATCATATTAAAAATAATTTGCAGAAAATATTCAAGCATATGACTTGCAAGTCTTGATAGCTTAGCAAGAAAGCAGAATTCACTATTGTTCGGATCAGATCACCTAAAATTAAACCTGAATATAACGGATCAAAATTCTCAAGTAGATGTTAAATCTAAGAATGATGATACCCTGCTTCGCACAAAAGAACCAATGGATGAAGTTCCAATTACACAATTAGAAGACAAGGTATTCAAGGAACAATGTAAATTATTTGATCTTGCTATTAAACTTGGTGTTAAAGATAAACAGGTTCAAAGGAAAATTGACATCTTAATTAGATCTAAACTCTTTAGAGACTACAGTGTAAAAAAAGTAACTAAAACATATGGGGGTAAAACTCCTGGAATAGATAATAAAACATTACAAACTGAATCAGATAAGATCAATATGTCAGAAAAGTTACTAACACTCTTAAAATCATATAAAGCTTCACCTTTAAAACGGGTATATATTCCTAAAGGTAAACCAATGGGAATTCCTACAATACAGGATCGTTGTTTACAACAATTAATTTCTGTAATTTTTGAACCAATTGTAGAACTTAATAGCGATCCTAATAGCTACGGCTTTAGAAAATTTAGATCAGCTAAGAACGCCATTGGTACTCTTAGATCTAATTTAAGATCAAACTCAGATAGTGAAGATAAGTATGTCTTTGATTGTGATATAAAAGGATTCTTTGACAATATTAATCATGAGTGAATTCTCACAAATCTTCCATTTAAACCTTATATAAACTCTTTATTTAAAGAATGACTTAAAGCGGGGTCTATTTACAACGGTGAATTTTCAGATACTATCTCTTGAACTCCCCAATGAGGAATTCTTAGCCCAATTTTGGCTAATTTCACACTAAATGGATTAGAACAAACTGTTCTAGACTCTATAAAACCTTTAACTAAATCGAAAAATCAAAGAACTTCTGTTAATGCTAAAGATGGAAAATATAAAACAATCAATATGTTAGTAAGCATTGTAAGATATGCTGATGACTTTATCATTTTAGCTAGAAGTAAATATATTATTACAGAATATATTAGACCAGCTGTTATAAAATTCTTAGAAGAAAGAGGACTTACTCTATCACCTGAAAAAACTAAAATATTTCCTATGAAAAATAATAAAGTAAAATTTTTAGGTTACGATATACAACATCGTGAAGACTGGAAAATTAAGTATCAGATTATTCATAGTAGAATAGGTAAAAAAGAAGGTATAGCTGTATATCCCTCAAAAGAAAGTGTAGAAAAACTTATGGACAAAATTAATACTGAAATTCAAACTAACAACAACCTAAGTGCCTTTGAATTAATTACTAAATTGAATCCTATATTAAGAGGTTGATATAATTATTTCAGCTTGGGAAACTCTAGTCTTATAAGAAGCAAAATAGGACATGCAATATATCAGAAATTAATGAACTGAGCAGTTAAGAAACACCCTAAATGAGGAATTAGAAATATAACTAAAGAGTATTTTTACTCTTCCGATAAATTTAAAGGAAGACACTGAAGCTTTAAAGGTAAAACCTTTCAAAAATCAAGATTCAACGAAGGTAATAAAGGTAAAAATAATGTACTTATAACCCCATTTGATGTAGTAACCATGGCTACTACTGATTATAATTTACACTCTAAATTAAAAAGTGTTAAAGCCTTCTCCAAAGAACATCTAGAATTAATTAATTTCAATTTTAACCTGAGAATTAAATCATTACCAAAATATTCATCATTTAAAGAAAGATTATATGTAAAGCAAAAAGGGATATGTTTATTATGTAATAAAAATATAGACTATGATAATCTCAATAACTATAACCTACATATCGTTCACATTAAACCCATATCAAAAAGAGGGTCTAAAGGATCAATCACCAATATGAGATTAGTTCATAAATGATGTCACATCTAACACCACCAAGCAGTACAGCGTAATGATAAACCAAAATTAGTTAAAACTGGACCAACCTGCCTTTAACTAAAAATTTATTATTAGTATCCGGATTGAGCCGTATGCATAGAAATGTGCACGTACGGTTCTTTGAGGGGATCTTGCCGCGACGCGGGTTCCATCTCTAGTGCTTTAGCTGAAGCCACAGGGTTAGGCGAATAGCTCTGTATAAACTGGGTGAATTGCAAGAAACACTTTTAAAAAGTCAATTTGCAGCGAAGCTTAATTCAACAACCTGTAAAAAATATAGTTTATTTGTTCTATAATAAAATTTAGAAAGGATTAAGAACGTTCAACGACTAGAAGGTGAGTATTTGTTAACAATAATCCTTCATAAGCGCCCAGCATTATATATTATATAAAAATTTATATAATGAAGACATAGTCTGATCAACATCGTGAGTTGTTGCAAAGAATTACTTAGAAATGAAGTAATGTTTTTTAAAATCTCGTATCTATCTTTAATTACTTAGATAGTTATTTTAATATTAGTAATAGTATTTATTAAAAATAGTAAAGCTGAAAAAATATATAAAAATCCTTTAAATGAAAGAAATTTAACAGAAAATAAAGATAAAATAGGTATATATGCATGGTATAATAACATAAACGGTAAGATATATGCAGGTAGTGGAGATCCTTTATATACAAGAATAAGTGATTACTATCAAAATTGATATTTAGAATCAAAAGCTAATTTATATATTGTAAGAGCTATATCCAAATATAGTTTGGCTAATTTTACTTTATTCATTCTTGAATACTCAGTTAAAGAAAGCTTGTTAGAATGTGAACAGAAATGGATTAATTTAATTAAACCTGATTATAATTTATACCCTACAGCTGGTAATTGTAAAGGTTATAAACATACTGAAGAAACTATAATAAAATTAAAAAATTTAGCTAAAGAAAAAAAATCTAAAGAAGTTAAAGAAGCCATGAGTTTAAATAGAAAAGGAGAAAACAATTCTTTTTTTAAAAAAAAGCACTCTAATGAAGCATTAAATTTAATTAAAGAAGCAGCTCTAAAAAGAATAAATCCTTCAAAACCTGGACTAAGAATTAAAGATATTGAAAAAGATAGTATTTCTATTTATAATTCTATTAGACAGGCTGCTGATTCTATAAATTATGATATTAAAACTTTAATAAGAAGGGAAAAATCTTAATTAAAAAAAGGTATAAAAACTCCATATAGAGGGAGATATATTATTAATATTAAAAGAGATAAAACAAAATTTTGTATTCGCCCTAATGATGGCTTTCGTGCGCCGTTTGGTGCCTTTCGTTACGTTAGTTAAACTAACCGTAGATTATTGATATATCTCGACACTGACAAAGTTAGGTAGCGCGAGAAAGTCGCCTGCTGAACATAGCATCTTTGTAAAACCTATCTATTAATTAAGCGGATATTCGAAGGACATGGGTGAAGTGTTCTTGTTATGGATAAGATTATACTATCTGAAGTCAAATTCTCAGTGCCCTCTCATCATAGGGAGTAACTTGTCAGTTAAAGGTTACTTAAATTGTAAAAACTATAAAGAAGGCGTAGTTATTAATCAATCTAATTTAACACGTTATCCTGGTTGGATAATCAAGGGAATGAGTTGACATCCTAAGACAAGTAAAATAACGAATACGCATACAACGGGATGGCCTAAGGGAAGCAATTCCTATCGGTCACAGAGCAGAGGTAGTACCTGACTTACGACAGTAAGATACGATTGACATAACAGTCTCTGAAAGGGAAGATCTGCAGTTAATACTTACGTTCAACTTAGACATTACAGTGCGGATGCACATAAAACGGTAGTGGACAAAGTGAACAGTTTAGCAGAATGATGTAAATCAAACCCGGAATTGGTCGTTGATAGAAAGTTATATAACATGATTTGTGACCCGAGTTTACTATACTTAGCTTACAATAATATCAAAAGTAAACCAGGTAATATGACTCCTGGTATAGTCCCTACTACTTTAGACGGTATGAGCTTAGAAGAATTAATTAAATTGAGCGAATTACTAAAATCAGCCTTCTCACCCGCCAGAAGATTAAAAATAAAGAAAATGGACAAAAGGGGAACCCTATCAATAGCTCCTCCGCGAGACAAAATCATACAAGAGGCAATGAGAATTATCCTGGAAGCCATATTCGAACCGACCTTTTCCGAAAATTCGCATGGATTCCGACCTAATAAGTCCTGTCATACAGCTTTACAACATATCTATCGCGACTTTAAATCCGTATCTTGAATAATAGAAGGAGACATAAAAAAATGCTTTGACACCATCGATCATACGAAACTTATGGAGATCATAGAAAACAAAATTCAAGATCGTCAATTCACTAAATTAATCTGAAAGAGTCTAAGAGCGGGATACTTCAAATTCAAAATACATGAACACAATTTAATAGGTACTCCGCAAGGATCAATAATAAGCCCTATTCTAGCTAATGTATTTATGCATCAATTAGATAATTATGTAGAGTCAATCAAAAAACAATTTGATGTTGGAAAGAAGATAAGGGTATCTCCTGAATACACCAAGATCTGACATCTGAAACGTAAGGCGGAGAAAACCTATGACATTCCACTAATCAAGGAGCTACATAATAAATTATTGAATACCGAATACACATTATTCAATGATCCGGGTTACAAGAGACTACACTATGTCAGATATGCAGACGAATGAATCATAGGAATAAGAGGTTCCAAAATAGACGCTGAAAAAATAAAGGAGTTAATAAAGGTATTTCTCAAGGATAAAGGTATAACTCTCAGCGAAGAGAAAACAAAAATCTCTAACATGGGAACGGATAAGATTAAATTCTTAGGTTTCCAAATGAGTAGACAATCACATGTTAAACACTTCGGATCACCAAGAAAAAAGCATGTAATCCAACGTATGCAATTAAGAATGAGATTAGAAGCTCCTCTTGATGACATCCGGAAAAAACTTTACGCACTCGGGATATTGAAAAATGGTAGACCTTACCCTCGAAATGTATGAAGAGGCTATACTCATAGACAAATCTTAATCCTGTACAGCAGTATTTTCAGAGGATACTTAAATTACTACCCGTGCGCACATAATTACAGCAGAATGGCTACATTCCTTTACTGAACCTTAAAAGGATCGTGTGGAATGCTGCTAGCATCCAAATTTAATTTGAGATCTGTAAGTGCAGTGCTGTATAAATTTGGTAAAGACCTTAAATACAAGGAGATTAAATTGATAAAACCTCGTAATTAGACAGATCAGAAATCCAATGAAAGAGTAGAAAATAAGTTTTATAAACATGATAATTATAAGGCAAACTATATGAACTTCAAAGTAAATCAACACACCCCGATTTTAAATCTTAACCCTGTATCTATAGCCTCCCGATATAAGCTAGAATGTACAGCATGTGGATATAAAACCGGCTGGAAATGCATCACATCCTAATTATGAAAGATTTAAATCCTAAGTTATCTTACTTTGATAAATTGCAAATTAAATTAAAACGTAAACAAATGCCACTATGTAGAGCATGTCAGATGAAACTACATCACGACAAACCGCTATAGATCTTAACATCAAACAATACCTAAATACAAGTATTGATGGAGAGCCGTATGATGGGAAACTATCACGTACGGTTCGGGAAAGGGGTAGTATAACCCAAAAGGAAACAGTCGAATGTTGGCAATCGTTAACATTTTTGAAGAACCCTATCACTGGTTATCAAAACGTAAAAGACCCTAATGAGCCTAGAAGGTAAAGACGGACGACAGGTATTCCTAGGAGGGTTATATTATTCTAGTTCATTTATTATTATACTCATAATCTATATATTAATTTATATAAATATGTGTCAAATTTTTAGTTTAGCAAGAAAATAAGGTTATATTTTAACCCTTAATACTATTTTTAGAATTTCTGCGTCAAATCCACTCTTTTTGTCACTTTTTTGAAAAGATCTTTTGTTTTGTCTATGTGTTTTTATATAGAAAAAGAGATAGCAATTAAAATAATGAATTATCATTATGTATCTCTACTGTATGGCTCGCGTAATAAAATTACCCCTAGTTTGTTTATATTCTAAACAAGATATATATATATTATATATAAGAAGTGCGATTGTTTAACTATATTTATGAATGATAGCATAAAGACTTTTAATGTTATACCCTTAGCATTAAGGATAAGATAAATATATATTGTTTTATATTATGCTTACTTTAGGTAGTTTTTAATTATTTTTATTAAATCACTAGAGAAAAAGTGGGCTAATAAATATAAGATATGAAAAAGATGAACACGAGTATGCCGAAATTTGGTAGACGGGTGGGTTTTAGGCACTCATAATTTAATTGTAAGAGTTCAAGTCTCTTTACTCGTAAAAACAAAATCATCATTATCCAACACCATTCAATGGTACAATTATCTATAAATTGTTTAACTATTTTAACTAAGGGAGCAGCATATAAACTATGCTTATACTTTCATTTCATTGACTAATGCAACAATATTTCCAACTATTAGTACATTTAAACTTTGCGCTATTCTTGAATAAACTATAAATTTTAATATATTTTGCAAATTTTCTTGAAAAACAAAAAGGCTCTAATCTAAACAGTTTATTAAATATAATTAACAATAATAACACAAGACAAAAATAAAACATCAAATGAACAAATTAACAAACTATAACAAATAATCATCATACGATTGTTGTATATAATAAAACTAATGTATTTTCTTATCTTATTTTATACCATTTAATTTATTTTAATTTAGTTGTATACTTGATACTACCTTTTTAAAAAGTGTTGGGGGCTTTAATAGCTTTTATAGACTTGCTTTAATTGAGACTAGTTCTATTTTGAGTTAAAATTGAAGAAACTCCATTAGATTTGGCTATATATTGTGGGCCTTTATCAATATTAAAGATAATATATAATTTATAATAATTTAACGAACTAAACTTAATAAAAGTGCTTGAGTTATACTTCCAATAATAATGTTATTACGTTGCCAAGATTAAACAATTACAAATTTATTCATAATATTTCTATTATTTATTGTGAAATATAATTTTTATTCTTTGGTTTGTTTACATAATTAGCTATATTTGGATTAATATTCTATCCATATTTTAACTAGTTAAAGTTAACATCTTTGTGCTTTAGTAAATGTTATCTCAATTTAGGATGTAATTTTTTGTTTCAAGAGACTGTGTTTAGTTTTCAATTTCTATTGTAGAATTATCTAAATTGGATTTTCATTTGTTAAATAGTGCTATTCACATAAATCATTTTATGTTATTTAATTATATCTTTTTGCAGATTGTTATATTTCTTTAAAAACTTTTAATACTTGTAAACTTTTATTAAAAATTATAAGCAAAGAAATACAGCTATTGATAACCTATTTTACAATATTTTATTAAAATTACAAGATCTACAAGTAAAGCAGCAAGATCACAAATAACATACATTAAAACTTTGTATAAAATTTCTTAAATTACTACCGCAAAATAAAAGTAACATAAATAATCATGGTTACATATAAATAATAAATATCAATTATTGATAAAATCATAAAAGTTCAAGATGAATTTGTTAACTTATTAAATTTATACTTTAAAGATAAAGAGCATAGATAAATATTAAGTATTATCAAAAAAAAACAACAAAAAAAACCCATTCCAATTTTTAATAAATTACCTTGCAATATCGAAAGTTAACTATTCGTTTAAAATGAATAAAGATATTAATTATATAAATATAGATAATCTAAACGTAGTTAAACCAACTTAACATAAGCAATGTGTAATTTTACAGCACTTCTCGACTTAACTAGAGAGTAATGTAGCCGAAAAGACTAATTTAAATAAATTAATTAACGATAATTATCTAAAGATTTCTATGTATTTGCCTTTTGTACAAAATTAAATATATAGCTCTGAAAATAATAACAATTTAAATTAAATATTAATATAGATTATATTCCAAAAACTGTTATGACAATTCATTCAAATATTAAATCATATGGAATTTATTAGCATATTATAGATAAATGTCCAAAGTATAGATATGGTAAATTTTAATAGAATTCAATTTGATTAAATACTTTTTTCACCAAATTTATATTAAAAAAATAAGTAAAAACTTTTATAATTTCTCTTAAAATTCATAGTACTAGAATTAACTACTATTCTAAACTAATTTAAATTTTCACTAATTTTATTTTTAACTTTAAAAAACTTTTCAAGCAAAACTACACTTAAATACTATTACACACAAAATACAAAGTTGAATATTTTAAACTAAAAATAACACAAAAATAAAAAAGATTTTAAAAATAAATAATTAATACTTATATTCACCAATGGATTAAATTAATAAATTAATAAAAAATGACAAAATAAAATATAATTAAATATAATACAAAGTAATGTAATGTAAGCCATATCAAATATAATAACAAGAACCATAAATTATTTAAAGATATATAATAAATTAAGCTAATTATACCAATGTCTATAAGTAAAATATACAAGTAACAAATAATATTTATCCTATTATAATAAAGAAATTAAAAAAAAAATATAAAAAATATAGTTATTTAATCAATAATCAGCCCTGAGTCAAAAAAAAAGGGGATAATTTATAATTAAAACATGTCTTTGAAAGAGTGAGGAGAGTATAACAGGTAAGAGTGATGTTTAAATAAGTTATTTAAGTTGTGTAAGCTTTTATTAATTATTTTAAATTTTTAATAATTCTTAATTATACTCTTATACTAAATATGGTTATGTGGCCTACTTGTTATAATTTATAATTAGTTTATTTATTAGCTTTTGAGTTTCTTCAATGAATGAGTTTCAACATATTTTTATTACCGAATTTTAATCTTACTTCTAATTAGGAAACTTATTAATGAAATTTTAATCACATTTATTTTAATTATTTAAATAATAGTTATGTTTATGATAATTTATTATTGATACTAATCTTTGCGATAAATTATAAATTAACAATGATGAATTGAATAATAGAGATTATTTAAAATAAATTTATTATTTAATAGTTTGGTCTTGAGGCATCAGGATTTATTGGAATATAAATAAATATATGTTAACATTTTCTAGTACTATTGTGATTTTTATTTTTATTTTTATTTTTATTTTTATTTTTATTTTTCTTAACGCTCCAATTAAATTTTATATTAAGACTGTATACCCTTTTTATTATTTTTATTATTTTCTAATTTTTCTATTATTATTTATAAGTGTTTTTCTTATTTTTTAAGTGCATCATTTAAAGAATCTATATTTAATAATGTAAGTCAATTAGCTAAAACAGTCCTATGAACCTAATCATTAATCTTATTTTTAAATCATTTATTTTAAACTTTATTTTTTATATCAATTTCTTAATTTTAAATTACTTATGATTTTATTTGTTGTGTCTTTTTTTATAATTAAATTAAACTTCATAATTACATTTATTGATTGATGTTTATATAAATTATATTTATTACTTAAAATTTAAAAAATGCATCAAGTTCAAAGTAACTGATTACATTTAAAAAACAACTACGACTATTATGAAGGAAATATATAAATTATACAGAGGTTGCTATTAGAATTTAACAAAATTTACAATTTACCTGATATTTATCTTGTTTTTAACAAAGTTAAGTTAATTATTAATCCTTAATAGAGTTTACAAAAAGTTTTTAATAGAAAATTTAAAATAAATCAAGTATATTTACTTTGATATATAGAAAATAATACAGTATCTAGAACCGATGTAAATATAAAGTATATAAAATAAGTTTCCTAATTTTGATTCATCATGAATTATAAGATGTTGAAAACTAAGAAAAATAAAAATTCAAATTTAACTTGTTATCATTAGTTATTCTTTTTAAGAAAGTTATAAATAAGGCTATTTAATTGAAATGTAATCCAATTTGTAATTCCAAGATAATAAAATTATTCAAAATAAATCTAATTTCTTTCTAGAAGAGCAATAAAAGTTCGAGGTCTTCACATTTTGATAGTCAAAAAGAATTTAGGATAAGTAAATTAAATCCTTTCACCGATTCAAATTATGAGTTAAAACTTACTTTTTTCCTATAATAGAGTTGAATTTAGCGGGCGGCACACCAATCTCTAATTGGTTAATTATTGTGAGTGGGTTAGTCATGGTTAACTATCTAAGTCATGCGGAGAGCTTTTGCTTATTGGAGTCTATCGCTGTTGAGTATCCTCATCTAACAAGGTCTAGCAAACCAGTAAAAGATGCTTCGTCTAAGGTCGAGCGAGGACCCAACGAATTAACCTCAACGCATCTCACTGCTTCTTAGAAACGGGTACGCAGGTTTAGATAACAAGAAGCTCACATATCTCAGGTAGATTAGAGGGATAGGATGCATGTTTCCACCCTTTAACATCGATGTTATTAATACTACCAAGGTATTAACGCAATACGGTCATGTGATAGGTTTACACTCAACAGCCGTCTGATTATGAGGTAAATTTTTAGTTAGCTTGTAGAGACGGAGATCTTCAATATAAATATATAAAATTGAAAAGAGAGCTGGAGTTATCTTTAATCCCTAGAATCAACACAAGTATAAAAGAAGTCGTATGGCCTACAACTTACTCGTAAATCTCCAAAATGTTGAAAGCCTATATCCATGTCTCAACTTATATAATCGCAATTACTTATGCAACGAGATTAATCCCCACAACCAAGTTAAAATGGAGGGTATGAAGGAAATCTTAGCAGACAAGTTAAAACCTTTAGATCCTAAAAGACCTGATCTATTAGATGATAGATAGACAAACATGGCCTTTCGATACATCATTGAAGAAGCGATTAAGAATCTTTAATCATTACCGTTCAAGCTATGGTCGGTATATTAAATAACTAGCTTCGAGGCTCGCCTAACTCCCGGAGTAGAAACTAAACCCTTCCATACCATACTACGTAATCCATCCAACCGCGAAGAGGCAATAATGATACTTCAACCGTTTATTTACCAACTAAAACGAACTATCTCAATCTCTGAAGGAAATACGGAGCAAGCCATAAGACGGGTAGGCTCCACAAAGGTGAACGAAAGAGATAAACTTCGAAGATATCTTAAACCTCTCTCTAAAATTTAGAGTACGGAAATCCAGGTAACTTCTAACTAACCTCACGAATGATCCAATTAAGTATCTCCATGACAAAATAGAGAAGGACACTAAGTATAATCTTACACTTAAATTCGCCCTGCTACAATCCCTTAAGAAACTTAGAATCCGTAACTAAAAATCTGATGATGTACTCCGGCTCTTCAACACTAAGGGTAGTGGCATAGTAAGACCGCTCGGCATCCTATCTTGAAAGACCAAACCATTCAAATGCTTTTTAACTCAGTTATGGAACCCTACTTGGAACCAATGGTTGACCGACATTCTTGTGGTTTTATAGCGGCTATAAAGTGCCAACCTTCCTACCTACACAATCGACTACAGGTTAAAATCTCTTACTCAAACAATCGATTACCCCTTAAATTCAGTATCCGAGCGAAACTTCGAGCTAAGAAATACGAGAGTTTTAGACCCGAACTCGAACAGGCTATATAAACTCAACTATATCCCTATAAGATACGAGCCAACGACCATTAGACAACTCTTAAAAAGAAATAGTAAAACCTACTTTAACTCCACTTATCTACTTGACGCGGACATCAAAGGATGCTTTGACAATATTAGCCATGACTGGTTAATACGAAACGTAACAATGCCAATGGGGTACGAGTATATTCTACCAATAATACTAAAAACCAAAATTGTAGAAAGAGGAGATAAATCACTCATAACACTAGTGGAGAGTATAGACAACAAAAGCGGATTCCCTCAAGGGCACCACTCCTAAATAATAGAAAATAGAATATTTACCCTCGATGGAGTTGAAAAAGTCATTAGATACATCCTAACAAGGATTTTTACTTAAAAAGTAAAGGCTTATATAATAAGCAGATATTCTAATTTAAAGCAATATATAGTGGAATACTTGAACACAGTATTTATGAATAATTCTTTAATTGATATCCATTTAATTGGTATAGATTGTCTGTAAAAGACACTACCGATAATACAACATTTGGCATTTTTGTATAGAATACTTATCTGTATTTTTTTCTTATATAAATTGCTTAAAAAACTAAAAACTTAGCTAATTTTTCTCTTGATAATTAATTTTTAAGATTCTTTACTTATTTAAAAATAGTTTTATTTTAGTTAATTGGAACATTAATTTCGAGATTAAAAATCTATTGAAAAGGCTTTAATTTTTGAATTAAATTCAATTAGTTAGACTGCTAAGTTATTTGGATATTTTTCCTATTATAATTCTTTATAAACTATTAGTTATTTATGAATTAAATTAATATTTTTATTGTACATGTTCCTATAGGTAATTTTCTTAGTTTATATGTTTTTTAAAATAAAGATTTGTAAGCTATTCACAATATCGAAAACTAGTTTTAACTATTAGAAATTATAATCATAAGAAAATAAAATAAAACCCTTTATCTGGTTAAATTAATTATATTCTTTTTGTTTATTAATTTATTAAAATATTTAGGGAATTATATTCATATAAAAATAATATAAATTATAATAAAAATTATTATTAAATAATAAATAAACTAATTAGTAAACAATCTACATAAAAATGTTTAAATTAACAAAATAAAAC
>Ga0153996_1000771_pt1 | contig 13962 bp, 19 predicted proteins | sample TSNC080MetaG_FD_104728 | JGI IMG/M metagenome (GOLD analysis project Ga0153996, IMG submission 104728) | Attine ant fungus gardens microbial communities from North Carolina, USA - TSNC080 MetaG | ecosystem: Host-associated > Fungi > Mycelium > Unclassified | place: USA: North Carolina, Lumber...
ACACTACTTGTAACTAATAGTGACTAGTTAAGTGACAGATCAGTGACAAGGTGACAAGTGAGTCAGAGGTGAGTCAGTGTCTAATAATAGGTTAGTCCGATGTTGTCCCATTTAGCACAAGTCCAAAGATAGAGAGGAGGAATAGTCTGAGATTTCTCTGAAGAGTCCTGTTCATACCATGAGTCCATTGTCTCCTAGGATACTTTGACATTCTATGCATTACTGCATAGTAATGTCCTCGTTCTGTGCCATCAACGTTTCTTCTCGCATTACTATCATTTCATCCACTAGCCATTCATTATAAGACCAAGGCTGATAATAACTGTAATCCCACTCGATGTTCATAACACTATCTGCCTGTACTAGACATCAAGATCAGTGATTCAGTATTTATATTGTCTAAGTTCATATGTATAACCTGCTGATGGGGATCAAAGGGAATTGATCACAGATAAAGGTGAAAAAAAATGAGAATCTAAGAAGTCTCCGAGATGTCTTACAATTGTGTGCTAACAAGTAGGCACTGGGGAGATGATCAAATATAAAAAGAGAGCTTAAAGACAATGGGGGATAGGAGGGGAGACTCAAATAGCCAAAAGAAATAATAATAAAGTATTTATGGATCCACTCAAGGTAGGTCTCACTGTAATAGGATCTCTAAGACTTGCGTTTGTCTTACATCGTAACACTACTGCCCTTACCTAGTCTAGTAGTCTAGCTCGCCACCGATACAGCAGAACTACCTAGAACTCCTGTGCCATTGTGTGGGCTCTTCTTCAGCTGACCATACAACTGGAAGCTGACTCCAATAACATGTAGTGAGCTATTAACTCCTAGTGCAAGCAAATGCCCAAGTCCATTGGGGCTCGAATTCCTGTCAAGGGAGAGATTTGGTGGATTTTAGAAAGTAAAAGACAACACTTAGAAACTTAGAAATTTAGTCACTCAAGAATAGCCATTAAGCTCTAGAGCAACAGAGAGGGATGATAATGGGGGTATATGCTTAAGTTCCCTTCTGTGCCCTAGAGTATTTTATTATGATTGCAAAGCAAAAAAGACAACAAAGAAAGTGAGACAAAGAAAACCTCTGAATTCCCAAACCTAGCAAGGCCGCAATAATGAGATGGCGCCCCTCCCAAACACTAGCTAACTGCTCCCTACCCTTCTAGTCCTACTCTGGGAACCCTCCCTTGCACGATGGTCGGGTCTTGAGCCTCTTGCCGGGCTGTAGATAGAGATGGCGATCTCAAGTTGTCTTGCTCTTGAGCGTGTTACCTTTATCTAACCTTCCTGCTGCCTTTCTTCTTAGCTTCCCTGTTCTTCTCTTTACCTCTTCTATGTCTTCTCACTCTTCCAGATTCCAATTTCCTTCTATTGCCATTGTGATGCGACTCCATGGTAACTCGACTATCTTGATCTTGCTATAATTAGCCATTGGTGATGATAGCTCAAATCTGATTGTAACTCTTCTATGAATAACACTGCTGGCTGCTGAGGTATAACATTGCTGGGGTCATGTTAACCTGTCTAAGTTTGCTTCCATCCTCGAGAGCACTTCTAAAAGGGAAATCCATCAGAAATCTGATACGGGGTGCCTGGGCAAGTGTCTATGAGGTGTATATAGTAGTGGTCACAGCCACTACTCTGCTACTCAAGCTAGGTACTTGAGTCTACAACTGGGCGTCTAGGAAATATCTCTAGGGGGGCCGAGCTCTTCTCTTGAGCTAGTTATTCTGGTTATTAGGGTGTAAATTGTCACTTATTTTGCCTAAACATTTGTATGGCATAATACCGCCCTTCCAAAAAACTCACTGAGAAGTACCTGGGCCCATTCAAGGTAACTGGTTAACCCAGGACCCATTCCTATCTAGTAAAATTACCTGAACACTTTCGAACTATCCACCCTGTCTTCTATATATCTCAACTGGAACCCACCCTAATTAGCCAAATTCCCAACCACTACAACCCACCCCCCTCTGATTGAAATCACAGGCTATTTAGAATTTGAAGTAGCCTAGATACTAGATTCAAAACTCGATAGAAGAAGGAAGGATCCACTCTTATACTATGTCTGTTGGGCTAGTTACAAGAGTACTGCTAAAAAATATTCATAGTTAGCTACTACCAATCTCGAGTATGCGCCAGATCTATTATCAGAGTTCCACTAGTGTTACCCCAACAAACCAGGCCCAATTTTGAGCTCTCTGGACCAACCTCTCTCCCCATAGAATGGGTGACCCAGGTGGTCTAACGAGAGTACTAGAGGCTGCTAGGAAGTGACCTTAAGGGGAGGGTACTGTCATGTCCTTGTGACACTGTGACACTTACTTACAGGCACTCACATCATGTTGTCACCAATCAGTCATCTTTCCCTGCTTACTAAGAACTGTAGTGTTGTTGACTCACTAACTGCTAGAATTATAAGTAGACAGTACACTAAGCAGTTTCCTAGTTTCGATATCAACTAAGTCTGTACCTTCTATTGTTCCCTCTGAATATACTTAGTTCTCTACCTTTCTTGCTTGTAGGCCAGCATAGGGGAAGACTCAATCAACTGAGTCAAGCCCATCTCTTTTGGGTACAAGGCTTGACACATGAAGACACTTCCTAGAAGAAGCAGTAGTTAAGTTTAAGATCTGGACAGATCATAAGAATCTCAAATACTTCAAAGATGCAGAAGTTAAATCAGAGAAAAGCTAGATGGGCCCTATACCTGTTTAGATTTAATTTTACACTAAAACATATTTCAGAGAGTAAGATGGAGAAAGCTGACAGTCTAAGTAGAAGGCCAGACTGGGAAGTTGGAGTAGAAAAGGACAATGAGGATGAAATGCTGGTAAAACCGGAATAGCTAGAAGTAAGAAAGACAAAGGTAGTTGTAGTGACTTAGCCTAGATGACTTAATCACCCTCCAAGTCCAAGTTGACAAGGAGAACTCAATAGAGTTCCTGTTAGATTTTCTACACTACTTATACAACTACTACATAGTCTGTGTACTGTTTTCCCACACTCATCATGTGACCTATCATGTGATATCATGTGACATCACCTGTGACTTCTTATCATGTGACCATAACTATGTGACACTTGTGATATGACACTTTTCTGCACTCCCTCTTGCATACTAAGTCCAAAAGAAAAAGAAAAAGAAAAGAAATATAAATAATGACTTAGCTGTTTTGCCAAGTCATGACAGTAGTAGAAATAATAGTAGATGGAGTAGATCTACTGGAGAAAGTCAGAAAGTCAAACGTAAAAGACAATGAAGTAGTAAAAGCAGTAGAAGAAACAAAGCAAGCAGAAGTAAAGATATTAAGAAATGAAGAGTAAAGAGAAGTAGATGGCATTATGTATAAAGAAGGAAAAGTCTATGTACCTAAGGATGATAAGTTGCCAGCAGAAATCATTAGGCTACATCACAATATGCCAGTAGGAGATTATAAAGAGTAGTGGAAGACAGTGGAATTGGTCACTAGAAATTTTTGGTGGCCAGAAGTAACAAAAGAAGTAAAACAATATGTGGAGAGATACAACACTTACCAACACAATAAAAACTGCACTGAACAGCTGGCAGGAAAATTAATGCCAAACTCAATCCCAGAGAAACTGTGGACACATATATTGGTAGACTTTATCACCAAGCTACCTTTAGCACAGGGATATGACAGTATCCTAGTAGTAGTGGATCAGCTAACTAAAATGGTCCATTTTATACTAACTATGGAGAAAATGTCAGCAGAGAGGTTAGCCAGGTTGTTCAGAGATAATGTGTGGAAGCTACATAGGTTACCTGAAAGTATCATTTCAGATAGGGGACCCCAATTCATGGCAGGATTAATGAGAGAGTTGAATAGAATGCTGGGGATAGAAAGTAAATTGTTAATGGTATTCTACCCTCAGACAGATGGACAAATAGTATAACACTTTAGTCAAGACAACTTAAATCTACTCCAAGTCTGAGTTGACAAGAAGAACTCAATAGAGTTCCTGTTTGATTTTGTACACTACTTATACATTTTACTACAATAGCTGTGCAACATCCTCTTATAGTTCTCATGTTATTCCCATCATGTGTCTACCTTATCACATGTTGTGACTGTGACAATGACTGTGGGGCTTGTGACATGACCAAATGTGTGACCAATGTTACACTATGTGACTGTCACATGATACTTTCCCACACTCTATCTTAGTAATGATCTAACTAAATAAAAACAAAACAAAACAAAAGGAAAATAGAAAATGACTTAGCCATTTTGCCAAGTCATGACAAACAAAAAAGGTCAATCAGGAGTTAGAACAGTACTTAAGAATATTTATCAATCATAGACAGGAGCAATGGTCTGAATAGTTGGAAACAGCAGAGTTTGCATATAACAATAAAATATACTTGAGTACTAGAATGTCACCTTTTAAGACAAATTATGGACAAGACCCTAGGATGGAATTTGAGGGAAGAAAGAAGGGGAAATACAAAGGAGCAGAGAAATTTATTGAAAAGATGAAAGATGTTATAAAAAGTGACTACTAAATAGTATCATAGAGGTATAACAAAATACCTGTTCAAAAGAACTACATAAATAGCTAGACCCTTGTTAGCAAGTAGCCTTGCTAATGTCACCCTTTTGGTATAGTAATAAACCATACAGTATGTGATTACTGGTCCATAGCACAACTGTGACAGACAGTTTCTGTTAATCTCTGTCTACAATAAAACTTTCTTCTAATTCTGCCTTTAATTTAGCAAAGGTATGCCTTTGATTGAGCAAGTTGCTCATGAGAGAATTGTATTGGGTTTGAGACATCATGCTGATGTCTTAGTAATACAAAATGAATGTTTTTTCATCTTACTAATTATACTACATCTGCTAGGACACAAGATCTTTATCTACTGCTCTACTAACTACTGTCTTAATAATAGGGTTAAACTATTACCCAGCAGATGGGATCCCTAATCTTAATAGCCTCCTAGTGTCATGAGTCGCCTCGACCATGACTAAGAAATATAACATGGACTGGATTCAAACCCTGGACTTGAAGGGACTTGTAGAATGAATAAGAATAAACAGTGCAGAAATGTATAAGTAGCATAACAGAATAAAGCAGGAACTCTATTGAGTTCTCTTCTAACCTTGAAGAGCTCTTTGGTCTAAACCCTAGACTAAGGTCTTAAATTAGTCACTGACAGAAGAACTCAATAACTACTACTAGAGCTTAGTTCACCTTGAACCTTGCTCACAAATCTCTTTGATCATCTTATCAATCCTCAGCTGATGATCATCGTAATTGTTAGCTACCTCCATATATAGCTAGGCCCTTGGCTTAAGGGAACTTCTCAGTCAGTTAAGGACTGAGGAAGGAAACTTTGTACCAAATTCAGGTGTATAGCTAAGTCCTGACCTATCAATTGAACCTGTTAGTTACATCTTCACTATATAAACCTTGTACTGCAGTCTATTGTGACTAGTACACACAGAGAAGCAACAGTTATCTCTTAAAGAGCCATCTAGAGTAGAGATCCTCCCTGTTGAGGTGATAGTGTAACCCTAGTATTAGAGCAGTAGTCAGTAGAGAAGTAGGTACCTGGCTGGATGAAGATCTTGCGCTCCAGCAGATATAGCAATAAATAACAAGACTCAACATTATATCCATATCTTTGAGATATCGCCATAATGTCTCAACAACAATATCATAACATCATGAGCAGCTTGCTCAAAGAAAAGCATGCCCTTGCTTTACTAAGGGCAAAGTTAGAAGAAAAACAAGAAAGAAAATGTTGAAAGTACAGGGGGTTTGGACACCGAGCCCAACACTGCAGGAAGAAGGAGAAAGAAAAGGGAAAACTGACTTGCCAAAATAAATTTGAAATTTTAGCAAGTAGAGTAATGAGGTGTGGAGTGGAGTTGAGAAGGCAAGAAGTGAAACAAGAGAAATGGAAGGTGGAATGTTATAAGTGCAGTGAAGAGGGGCACAAATGTAAAGAGTGTCCCCTATGGGAAAAGGTAGAAAGGAGAAGAGTAGAGAAGAAGGTGGCGTGTGTAGTGATACTACAAAAGGTACAGCAAAAGGAGTTGAGAAGAGTGAAAGAGCAAGAAGCAGCATGCATGGCTGAGCCACGAGAAGCACAGCAAGAAGAGTGGAGAAAGAGCCTAGTGCCATACCATATAACAGTTTAGGCAAAATAAGTGACATTTTTCACTGTAATAACTAGAATAACTGGCTCAAGAAAAGAGTTTGACCTCCCAGAGATGTTTCCTGGATGCCCAGTCGTAGACTCAAGCATCTTACTTAAGTAGCAGAGTAGTGGCTATGACCACTACTACATATACCTCATGGACACTTGCCCAGGTACCCTGTATCAGATTTCTAATGGATTTCTCTTCTAGAAGTGCTCTCGAAAGTGGAGGTGATCTTCAAAGACCTAGTGCTACTAGAATAACATTATACCTCAGCAGCTAGTGGCATTATTTACAGAAGAGTTATGATCAGATCTGTGTAAGGGGCATGCTTGGTGAGGCGCCCAGTCACACTGCAGTATAGTAAAGCAGGCATCTTAAGTTAGAGCAATGAATAGCCCAGGAGCTCAAACTATTGTTGAGGTAAGGTATTCTACCGTACATCACTAGCTACTTATACTAGACTAGCCTGGTCTGTGCACCAGTTGCTATAAATACCTACATCAGGACAATAATAACTACACTACCAGATATGGCTATGCAGTACTGTGATGGAGACCCAAACTAGAGGGAAAGGAACTATAGACCGCGGACTCCGAGGATCCGTGGGAACGCTAGCTGATGCGAACCCTACCAGGTTATCTAAGCGATCTTAGGGTTGTCCCCTTACAATCTGGGCCATCATCACTGATAGCTAATTATATCAAGATCAAGAGAGTCATGTCAGCGCAGAGTCACATTGCAATGGCAGTAGAAGGAAACTAGATCCCAGAGGAATGAGAAGGTATAGAGGAAGTAGAGAGAGGGATAGGGAAGTTGAGGAGAGAGTTAGAAGGAAGGTCAGATAAAGATAACTCACTCAAGAGCAAGATGACTTGAGATTGCTGTCTCCTTTTACAGCCCAGCAAAAGATTCAAGACCTGTCTATTGTGCAAGGGAGGATTCCAGGAGTAGGACTAGAAGGGTGGGAAACAGTCACCTAGTGTTCAGGAAGGGCACCATCTCATTATTTTGGCCTTGTGTCATATAATGGAAAATAATCATTTAAATAATATAATTTCTTTTATATTTTATATTATTACTAAATTCTGCTTCTGAACTCCTGTTGTTTACTTCTATAGAATCATGATTTAGACTAGTTACTTGTACTCCTCCTGTTCCAGACTTAGTATAAGTACTCCATTAGTTACATCCTAGTTCCTTAGTTTGTAGATTAACGTCTTTTACGTGTTTTATCCTCACTCTTATCAATATACCACTCCTCTCCTGAACTTCTGGCAATAATTCAGTTCTCCTGAAATATGCAACCACACATACAACAGCAGATTGAGGCATAGTGCACGAGCTGAGGCCAAGGTTGTTCCCTACTTTTGTTGTTAACTCTCTTTCACTCCAGAGTAATTCCACTCCACTCTGGGTCATTCTGCTCCTGCTCTGCATGTTTCTGACACCTTGCTATGTTTGGGAATTTAGAGATTTTCTTTGTCTCACTTTCTTTGTTGTCTTATTGCTTTGTAATCTTAATAAAATACTCTAGGGCACTGAAGAGAACTCAAGCATCATATCTCCATCATCATCCCTTTCTGTTGCTCTAGAGCTTAATGGCTATTTTGAGTAACTAAGTCTCTATTTTTCTGAGTGTTCTTCTTTACTTTTTAAAAAACCACCAAACCTCTCCCTCAATGGAAATTCAAGCCCCAATGGACTTGGGCATTTGCTTATGCTAGGGGTTAATCACTTGCTATGTGTCATTAAAGTTGGCTTCCAGTTGTATGGTCAGCTGAAGAAGAGCCCACACAACAGTACAGAGGTTCTAGGTAATTCTGCTGTATCAACGGCAAGCCAGACTACTAGACTAGGTAAGGGCAGTAGTGTCACGACACGAGACAAACACATGTCTTAGAGAGCCTATTATGGTGAGATCTATCTCAAGTGGATTTATAAAAACTTTATTATCATTTCTTTTGGTTACTTGAGTTTCATCCCCCTAGTCCCTCTTTCTTAAGCCCCCTTTGTTATTTGATCATCTCCCTAGTACCTACTTTTTTAGTGCACAATTGTGAGATATCTCAGAGATCTTTTATATTTTCATTTGTTATTACTTTTGTCTTGTGATCAATTCTCTTTGATCCCCATTACTGTAAGGGGACATCTAGGGTTGTGCTTAGTGAGTTCTGAGGGTCTGTTCTATTAATGGCCCAGTGACAGATCGTGTATCGCACTCCCATCGTTCCTGACTCCTCCTGTCTGTGTCATGTGGTGCAATGCCTATTATTAGTTGTTCTAGGACATTCTGTGATTATAGATTGGTTGCCATGGTGTTGTGTGCCTGACTATCTAGTGTAGTATATATACTAGCAAGTGTGTGTAGATATATCCCTACTTGAATCTCAAACTAGCTTCTGGGACTATCCACTAGCTTAAGGAGTGATCGTCTATTGAGTGGTCCTCTTACAATTACTGGCGCATGTCTTATGACGAAAGGTGCAGGAACATTGTGGAGAGAACATCCTAGATGGGGCATGTCTATTCGAGTTGGGGTGGTATATGGGGGAAGTAATTACAACATATGTGGAGTATAACAAATGTGGAAGAAAGGGGTGTTATGTAGAGGAGAATAAAGGACAGGGGATGATTTCAGACAGACAGTGATGATATAGATATCAAGGAAGGAAAAAGGAGAAAGTGGTGTGCCCCATAGAGGGAAAAGTGTAGCAAAGCAGTGCACAGTTAGGAAAACTGGAAAGCATAGCAAAAAAGGAAGAGAAAGAAAGGGATGTCAGAAGAACATTCAAAATCTTAAGAGAAGTATAGTTGGATATTGGGATAGAGAAAGTAAATATGTATGAAGGCATAACAGTGAAAGTGTTCTTGGATAGTGGCACCACAGGGATGTTTATAGACAGAGAAATGGCCAAGAAATATGGTTTCAAGATAACAAAACTAGAAAGGCCTCTAAAAGTGAAAAATATAGATGGGACAGAAAACAATAGAGGAAATATCACACATTAGATACAAGTCAATGTCTTCTACAAAAACCATATGGAAAGGATAAGAATAGATATGTGTAATCTGAGAAAGATGGAGGTGATACTTGGGATGCCTTGGTTGCAAGTGCACAACCCAGAAATAAATTGGGAGACAGGAGAAGTAAAAATAATGAGATGTCCATTCCTTTGTGAAAGAAATTTGGCAGTGAAGGAAGACATAGAGCAAAGAAAGAAGATGGGAAAAAGAATAAGAAACATGGAGAAGGCTGATAGAGATGAGTGGGAATGGACAATAGAAGAAAAGTTCAACAAAGAGATTGAGCCAGATAGAAAGAAAGTAAAAGAGATGATGCCATGAAAGTTTCACAAGTGGCTAAAAGTATTTGGAAAAGTCGAGTTAAAAAGAATGCTGACGAGGAAACCATGGGACCATACAATTAATCTGAAGGAAGATTTTGTCCTAAGGAAAGGAAGAACATATCTAATGTCCAGATAAGAAAAAGAGAAAATGTGAGAATTTGTGAAAGAACAGTTGAGAAAAGAGTATATTAGACCCTCAAAGTCACCACAGATATCACCAGTGTTTTTTGTGGAAAAGAAAGATGGGAAGAAAAGAATGGTACAAGATTATTAGTACCTCAACAAAGGAACAATAAAAGACAATTATCCCTTACCTTTGATTTCCAACCCTATCAACACTATGGAGACAAAAAAGGTCTTTACAAAAATGGACCTATGATAGGGGTACAACAATGTATGGGTAAAAGAAGGAGACGAGTGGAAGGCAGCATTCACAATGTACTTAGAAGTTTTCGAATCTACTGTTATGTTCTTTGGTCTTACAAATTTGCCAGTAACTTTTCAGGTGATGATGAATGATATTTTAAGGAATGTCATAAATACAGAAGAAGTGGCAGTATTTATGGATAATGTCTTAGTAGGAACAGAGGAAGATAAGGGACATGATGAGATAGTAGAAGAAGTGTTAAAAAGAATGGAGGAGAATAACCCATATATCAAACCAGAGAAGTGCATATGGAAAGTAAGAGAAATGAATTTCCTGGGGCTGGTAATAGGGTCAGGAGGAATCAAGATGCAGGAAGAAAAAGTGGCAGGAGTCCTAGAGTAGCCAAGGCCAAAAACAGTTAAAGAGATGCAGAAGTTCCTGGGACTGGCAAATTACTACAGGTGATTTGTCAAAGATTTTGCAAGGATAGCCAAACCAATATACAAATTGGTCAGGAAGAGCAAAAAGTAGAATTAGGGAGAGGAACAAGAAAAGGTGTTTGAGCAGTTGAAGCAAGTATTCACAACACGACCAGTATTGGTGGTACTGGACTTGGATAAAGAGATGAGAGTAGAGGCAGATGCATCAGAATATATGACAGGGGGAGTGCTGTCAATGAAGTGCAAAAATGAGAAGTGAAGGCCAGTAGCTTTTATTTCAAAGTTGTTGAATAAGACAGAGAAAAATTATGAGATTCACAACAGAAATGTTAGTGATAGTCAAATGCTTAGATGAGTGGAGACACCTGCTAGAAGGAGCACAGAACAAATTTGAAATTTGGAGTGACCACAAGAATTTGGAATATTTCATGAGTAGCCAAAAGCTAAATCACAGACAAGCACAATGGGCTTTGTACCTATCCAGATTTGACTTTGTACTCAAAAATGTGCCAGGATCCAGTATGGGAAAGACTGACAGTTTAAGTAGACAACCAAACTGGCAAAAGAGGGTAGAAAAAGACAACAAGAACAGAACATTGTTAAAGAAAGAGTAGTTAGAAGTTAGAGCAACACAAGTGGCAGAAGTAATAATAAAAGGAGTAAATCTATTGGAAGAGATAAGAAAATCAGAGGCAAAAGATGATGAGATGATAAAAGCAATAGAAGAAATAAAATGAGCAGGAGTAAAAATGTTGAGAGACAAAAAGTGGAGAGAAGAAAATGGACTTATGCTAAGGGATAGAAAAGTGTATGTTCCAAAAGATGAGAAATTGAGAGCAGAAGTTATCCGGCTATACTATGATATGCCAGTAGAGGGGTATAGAGGACAGTGGAAGACAACAGAATTGGTTACTAGGAATTTCTGGTGGTTAGGAGTCACAAAAGAAGTCAAGAAGTACATAGAAGGTGTAAGGGAACAGCCTGAGATCGCTTAGATAATCTAGTAAGATGTGCATCAGCTAGTATACCTACAGATCCTTGGAGTCCACAGTCTATAGTTCCCTTCCCTCTAGTTCGGGTCTGCCATCAGTACTACATAGCCTTATTAGGTATGGTAGTTATTAGTGTCCTGATCTGTGTAACCATAGTGACCAGCACACAGACCAGGCTAGTCTAGTATATATAGCTAGTGATGTATGGTAGAATACCGGACCTCAATATTAATTAGAGCTCCTGGGCTATTCATCGCTCTTACTTAAGATGCCTCCTCTACTAACATCGAGTGTATTCTGGGATGCCTCCGAGTGTCCCCTTACAGAAGGATGCGATGCATGCTAGAGAAATAAGAATCGAACAGAGGCACCTGCAGGGAAACTCATGCCAAATGCAGTACCAGAAAAACCCTGGACCCATATTTCAGCAGACTTCATCACAAAGCTACCACTAGCACAGGGATATGACAGTATATTAGTAGTATGCGATAGGATAACAAAAATGGCACACTTCATGCCTACTATAGAAAAGACTTTGACAGAAGGAGTAGCAAGACTGTTCTGAGATAACATCTGGAAATTGCATGGATTACCAGAAAGTATCATTACAGATAGAGGAGCACAGTTTGTAGCAGGAATAATGAAGGAGTTGAATTATATGTGAATAGATACAAAATTGTTGATAGCCTATCACCTGCAGACAGATGGCCAAACAGAAAGGATGAATCAGGACTTAGAACAGTACCTCAGAATGTTTATCGACCACCGATAAGAGCAATGACCAGACTAGCTAGCGATGGCAGAGTTTGCATACAACAACAAGATGCAAACTAGTACTAAAGTATCATCGTTCAGAGCAAATAATAGATGGAACCCATGCATGGGATTTGAAATGAGGAAAAAAAGAACATTTGAAAAGACAGAAGAATTTGCGACAAGGATGAAAGAAATACATAAGAAAGTAGAAGTGGCACTAAAAAAGGGCCAAGAGGAAATGAAAAAATATGCCAATAGAAAGAGAAAAAAGGTGGAAGAATAGAGAGTAGGGGATTGGGTGCTCTTAAGCACAAAAGACCTTAAGTACCAAATGAAGGGAAGACAATCAGAAAAATTAATGAAATGTTTTGTGGGATCTTACCAAGTAAAAGGAATTATCTCAATAAATGCAATAGAACTGGATTTACCAAGTACAGTTAAAATACACCCAGTAGTCAACATCAGTAGAGTACGTAGGTACAAGGATCAAGTAAAAAGTCAAAAGAAAGAGCAACTAGCACCAGTTGTAATCAAGAGGGAAGAAGAATACAAAATAGAAAAAATAAAAAATTCAGAGGGAAGGATTGGTATCTAGTATGATGGAAAGGATATAGAGCAGAAGAAGATACCTGAGAACTAAGAGAAAACCTAGGAAATATGAAAGATTTAATTAAAGAATTCAAGGAAGAATATGGTGAATATCACAAATGGTCACTTACTTGATTTGTGATTTAGAATTGGATATTCAAAAGGCTTGAAAATGCGAAGGTAGACAGTGACAAAAGATGTTGTTAAGTCTGAGGTCTAATCCTCAGACAGGGAGTCCTTATATACAGAAAAGTGATGGTCTGTGCACTAGGACAGAGCATTACATGCTACTACCTATTATTCTACATATAGTAGTGCCTTTGTGCTGTAAATAGTGATAACATAACCATATGGAGGCTGTCCTTTGTTCTAAGAAAAGGACAGATGACTATCTATGGATAATTAATGAAGTCCATGTGCAAATATTGAGGCCTTCATATCTTCACTAATATTAATTGCCTCAGCACTGTTTTAGGCTCATTCTGAGCAGTATGAGGAGGGCTTCTCTGATGCCTAAAAGCAAAGCTTAGATCATGGCAGTTTCCGGGATATTGGTGATTTAATAAATGGTACCATGGTGGTTACCTGTTGATCTGTCTAATATCTCGGCCACTATTGATCACTTCAAGACATGACTAGTATCAATTGAAAGGTCTTTTCAAGGGCTTTCGGGAGCCATTGAGACCATGTGAATCGTTGAAGAATTGATGGAGATATGGCCAAATGAAGTTTGTGACAGTGAAATAGAGAGGGTAAGGAAAAGAAGGAATGATAAAGAAGATAGAAAAGGAGAGCTGCCAGGTAGGTATATGGCAAAAATATTATACAAATGGAATGACAAGAGATTCAATAAAGAATATTGGAGATGATTGAAAAGAAATTGGAAGAAATGGAAGGGAAAAGAAAAGAAAAGACTAGAAAGGGTTGACGAAGAAGAGAAAGAAGAAGAAATTGAGGAAGGAAGAATAGAGAAATGGAATGAAGAAGATGAGATGAGGAAAATGGGAGACATATATAACGAGTTGTAGGAAATTTTTGGAATGAAAATCCTTAAGAGGGGAGTACTGTCATAAGTTGCCTTGACCATGACTAAGAAATATGACATGGACTAGATTCAAACCCTGGACTTGAAGGGACTTGTAGAATAAATAAGGACAAATAGTGCAGAAATGTATAAGTAGCATAGCAGAATGAAGCGAGAACTCTATTGAGTTCTCTTCTAACCTTGAAGAGCTCTTTGGTCTAAACCCTAGACTAAGGTCTTAAGTCAGTCACTGACACCTAGAGAGTAAC
>Ga0153996_1000772_pt1 | contig 13962 bp, 16 predicted proteins | sample TSNC080MetaG_FD_104728 | JGI IMG/M metagenome (GOLD analysis project Ga0153996, IMG submission 104728) | Attine ant fungus gardens microbial communities from North Carolina, USA - TSNC080 MetaG | ecosystem: Host-associated > Fungi > Mycelium > Unclassified | place: USA: North Carolina, Lumber...
ACCTCTCTGCTTCTCTCGAGATCTCTCTTTCCTATCAGGCTGTCTATTATTATCTGTTGGATAACCCGGTGAGTGGGCCATCATTTGTCCCCACTGTAATTGCTGCTCTCCATCCTTCTAACATACGTGGTTGTATTTCTCACATGCAGACGTCGACTCGTTTACTGTATGTATTTTACCGCGATGGAACATTGTTATTCATACTGTGAGTTGAAAGCTAAATATTATTCATCTAACTGATAGCCTATCTATTCAGTCTCTTTAGTAAGCCTAGGACATGAAACAAGCAGATCAGAACTCATCTGTTTTGAAGTCATCTTATGCCTGCAAGCCATTGCTTATTTCCTACTATTACTTAATGTCATTATCAGTATCCTAGCCTAGTATGTTGTTATTGTTACTGACCATAATTATTAGTGCTCAATACTTCATTTTTCCCTCTGTTGTAAGCCAAAATCTTTCTCCCTTGTATATCATCACTACTAATTTGTGTGCTGCTCAGGTGTCACGGTTGATACTCAATTTTCTCGAAGCAAATTGTCCTTTAGATGAAAGCATAGATTCCAGCATAGTAGAGTCCCTCAGGTTCCGTCATTCAGAGATACTGAAGCAGATATTTCATGAGGTGACAGAGGATCTATTGAAGGAATACATAAGGAGGCAAGATGACGGATAGAAGAATAGAATAATCAGTGTTGTTCATCCGCATAGATGATGTTCGATGTATATTGCGTACTAACCATTGTTTTGTATGTGAATTTTCCACCACATGGGTTGTGATGAATTGAGCGAGAGTTGATACCATTCAAACAGGGAGATCAGACAAAGTGAACGACGTAATTCTAGAGATGACAGTGACTCGAGGTAGTGCCTTTCAGTGACACTTAATTGGGTGTTTGAGTTTTGTTAGTAGCCTTGTTCAGTTCGGATCTTGTATGTTTCCGTTAATCCTGCCTTAAAATATACCACCGAATAATTGGTTTCGTCGTGTGCAATTCTGGAAAGCGAGCCAGACAATGCCTGCCATAGGGTCAAGAGAGAGAGAGGCAATGACTTGGGTTGAATCACAGCAAGACTGATGTAATCGGCTGGGTTCTCAAAGACGATAGCAACGAGCATGATAAGGCACATTCTTTTTCATTAATGGATATTTGAATCTTTCAAAAGGCGATATAACAATAACGATAAAGTTTACTTTACATGCAGAAACGTCAGAAAATCATCTAGATTTTTGCTGACTACCTCTGTCCAAGGGAGTGATGTTCTCGATGAACAGGTTCAAAAGAACCAGGCATAATATCAACTTGACCAGTATCCTCCTCTTCCTCCTTCTCCTCCTTCCCCGCCCCCTCCTTCGACGTCACCTGAGCGACGACGCCTGGACTCGGATCCTTTTCCTCCAGCACTTGAGTAATAGGTGGATTGTGATCTACTATATCATCCCACCCCCCACTACTTTGCGTGCTCGTCCGACTCGCAGCAGCAGCAGCAGCAGCAGCAAAGTAGCTTGATCTGTTAGCAGCCCCGATACCAGTCAAAGCGCTACGCCACTTTTCCCTAGGACTCCAATTCTGTCTGAGTATGGGAGAAAGATCGACGTGGGATGGCGTATCGGTGCCGATGGGAATAGGTGTGAGCCAAGGGTCGTGTAAAGCCTCCTGAGCGGTAGGACGATGGAGCGGGTCGACAGTAGCGAGACGTCGGATGAAGGATTTAGCTTGTTCGGAAACGGGGTTCCAGTACGGACTCTGAAATTCGATTTTGGGATCGGCTGTTTGTTGGGCGAGGGCGGTGGTGTTGTCGGCACGGAAAGGGGGGTAGCCACAGAGGGGAACGTAGGTGATGATGGCTGTGCAGAGAGATGATGAGCCTAATTCGTTTGCGTGCGCGTGTGTAAGTTACCTGTGGACCAGATGTCAACGGGTTTTCCGTGCCCGGTGTTTGTGATGACTTCGGGAGCAACGTAGCCAGAAGAGCCGGCGAGAGAGGTGAGTTGTTCGTCGGGGGAGTGGAGGAGTTTGGCTCTATAAAAAAGATGAAGGAACAAAGGGGTGGGAAACGGATGGAGGACTCACATGCCAAAGTCGACGATGACAATGTCACTGTTGAGGTCCTTGGAGCGGTAGAAGATGTTTTCGGGTCTGTGACGTGTGTGAAAAAACAGAGAGAGAGAGGAAATCAAGCGTACTTGAGATCCCGGTGGACGGCGGTGGAGGTAGTGAACGGCATCGAGAATAGAGCGGATGACGATGACAACATCGTGCTCGGTAAACTTTGCCCTTTGCGAGGACGCGGACAAACAGCTCTCCGCCACTAACAAGTTCAAAGGAGAGAGACAGGATGTTGGGGTAGTCAAGGCCGGTGAGGAGGTCGATCTCTGTCCAGATGCTGGCTTCGTTTCCCTTTACATTTTTCTTCTTGATGACTTTGAGGGCAACATGACAGGATGGATGGACGAGCCAGATGGTGTCCTGGTGGAGAGTCAGAGAGACTCAGAGACTCAGAGACTCAGTAGTTTTGACCCATACGAGATGACTAATCAAGATATAAATGCTACATACAACACTCATCGCTTCTTTCTCACACCATCACTGATGGTAGCGCCTTGTCGAGAGTTTGCGAATATACCTATTTCCAAAAGCCACAACCCCTGTTATGAACCATCTAACCAGTACACAAACCAACATCAACTCGTAGAGGGGGGATAGCCCCCGGGGACCCACCAACGCACCTATCAGACCCCAATTTGCCTGTTCCCGCAGCAGCACAGTATCGTCAGTTGATTACTCGACCCGAATGGAAGTTCAAAATGGAACATGGGCAGAGAAAATGGTGTCAAAGACTGCCTCAGTGCAAGCATCCATGCAGTCGACCCCATGGGCCCAGCCTCATACACCAGCAGCACAACACGCACGTAGTGAATGAGCCTTTGCCGAGATGTGCCAATTGGCCTTGAACTGTTGGCGCCACTCCCTCTCATACGGCTATGGATGTTGCAGTGCATAAAAATTGCTTGCACCAATTAGAGGCTCTGGTGACAACGCCAAGGCAATTCTGGTTGACTTTTGAGAATGAGGCATTATTTCCAGTGAGATTTCAGCCGTAATGGAATTGTTGAATCAGGGGCTTAAAGTCGGTAAAGTCATGACTATAGAACACTCTCCCACAAGTCGGGGACACCATGAAACATAGTTGCAGGTGTCCCGCGCACAGCTTCAGTGAAACCGACACGTGTCATCAAGGTGAGGATAAGAGTGAGAAGGCTCATCTTCTCTCACCATGCTCTGGACTGCGAAGACCTAAAGTAAAGGTGAGATGACAGATAACATTAACATCACAATCCACCACATTGACACATGAGAAAAGCCAGATGGTGATAATATAGCAGTGGGGCACTGGGTTCAGGGCACCATGCCCACTCCGGCATTCCCCTCCTGTTCAAGCTGACCGACATGGCTTCAAAAGGAACACGGACGATGGCCAGGGACAATGTTATCAGGGTCCAGACAAGCCAAACTCTTCTCCTGGTCAACTTTAGGGACATCGAAAAGCTCTGGGATTTCCAGATCACCTGCATAAGGGAGATGGGCCTGACAAATGGAGGACATGTTACGCTGTCTGGGAGCGTCAAGTTGAGAATAGTGACCACCATGCTCGGCATTCTGGAAGGAAACATTTGTGCTGCTGTCTGTACCTACAAGAGAGGGGCGAGAGTGTTCGACATAGGCTGGATTGGAGATCGTAGGCTCTGCTGAAGAGTGTGATTCTCAGTCGTGAATCATCTCCTGAGTTCCCACGCTTTTGGCTCTGAGCCCACAATAGGAACTGAATAGAAAGTGTTTTGTATCTTGTCTTGTGGAGATGCATTACAACGTAGACTCATATCTCATGGAGGACTTACTGGCAGAAAACTCTTTTTCATTTTCTACAGGAGAATTCAGCCAGCCATCTATTGGCGCAACTAAGTCCATTTTCCCCACCCTTGATCCTCTTGCTCATCTTTTCACAAAGTAAAACTCTTCCTCTTTCCCGACGAGCAACTTACTTCCTTTGCCAGCTCTCTTAGCTACATCTCTCCCGAAGTCATCAAAACATCTGGTCAACAGGTATGATCGCTTCCATATGAATCACAAGCTCATTGCTCTCTCTCTCTGCACAGCCATCATCATCTATTAGATTGGCAAACTTGCAACAATGCTACCTTTGGTGCTAAGTCTTTTTCGGACACATTCCCTATTGTTCTCATTAGTGCCATCAATCATCTGGCAGTTTAGACACTATTCTACATTTTCTATGGACACTAATAGCTACTAGTTTCACATATATAAGTACTATGTAGCATGATGTACACTTCAGTTCTCGTGTCACTTCGAGTGCTGAAGTTAACCTTACAGGTTATGTGCACCACCCCACTGCGTTGCTGAAAGGAACTTATATATCAGACAAAAACATGTCTAATGCTGCAAATGATATACTACCTACTTCTGTGCCCAAATTGGATGTGTCTGGGGCAAACTGGGCCATTTTTGCGCTCTATTTTCAGACAGTGATCCAAGGAAAAGGGCTGTGGGGGCATTTTGATGGTAGCTCACCTTGTCCAGTGTTGTCTTCTCCTGTGCAGCCTTCACCTACAGCTGTTTCTGCATCTGCTACTACTGCTACTACCACCCCTGCTGTGCTTGCTCTGACTACTCCTGCTCCTATTTCTATCCAAGAAGCCATTGACACCTGGCAGCAGAATGAAAGCATTGCTTGCTCTTTGCTTGCTTAATGCCTCCCCAACTCTACATTTATTGTTGCCTCTTCTCACCCATCAGTCAAGTTGATGTGGGATGCCATTACAAAGGACTATACTTACAAGAGTATCTTCTCACAAGCTTGTTTACGCTGTGAGTTTACAAGTGCTTGCTGTCCAGAAAAGGGGGATATTCAAGCTTTCTTGAACGATCTTTGCATGAAGAAAGCTAAGCTGTCAGCTGTTGGTGTTAATATAAGTGATGATAACTACCAGAACTCTATCATCCAATCCTTACCTCACTGGTTGGCCACTTTTGCCTCAAATCAACTCACTGCTGCTCGTCTTGCTGGCCGTGATGTTGATCCTGAACTCCTAATTACCTTCATTTGTAATGAATGGGACCATACTTGTCTGAGTGGAAGAAACAGCTTGCAACATGATGCTAACAATGCATTAGCATTTGAAATGCAAGGGAAAGAAAAAGGAAAGGAAAGAAAGAAAGGGCCATGCTGGATTTATGGTGGTGACCATTTCAAAAAGGAATGTCCTGATAGAAATAGAAAGGATAAGAAGGGCAGAAATGGTGGTAATGCCAAACTGTTAGGCAACAGTGCAAATATCATTGAGGAAGACAATGATTATGCTTTCACAGTCGAGGAGACTTCAGATGACAAGAGAAGTATAAATGCATCTGAGTGCGAGGAGATTCCAGACAAGTCGTGTGTAAGGGGACTACCCTAGGGTTGGGCTTAGTGACGTGAGTAGGTTCCCACCTAAGAGCCGTCGTCTCTCTGATCGCCTTCCCACTGTCTTCCTCCTTCTCTTCTGTGTCATACTGTGTGAACCTATAAATCTAATATTGGACTTTGTGGGAATATATGTCAGGTACCATGAGAACGGTGCCTAGACTATCTAGTAGTATAAATACTGGTCTTCTGTTGTAGTTATACCTCAGTTGAATCTTACACTAGCTTCAGGATCTACACATTAGCTTAAGGGTCTATCGCCTCTGAGTGATCTTAGTGCCCTTACATCGTGGTCTGAGGAGGAGTTTGAGGAAGAGGTGGAGGATCAGTCAGATGTTGAAGAACTTGCTGCCAAAGAAATTGTCAGTAATGTTGAACTTATGACCACCCAAACTGAGATTTTTGACTCAGGTACCACCACTCACATTACTCCCTACCAGAACAACTTCTCTGCTTTCCAGTCTATTACACCTAAGGTCCTGCAAGCTGCAAACAAACAAGGCTTCAGTGTAGTTAGGAGAGGAAAACTTGTTTTGGATTTACCTAATGGTACAACCTTCTCCAAACTCTGTCTTAGTGAAGTTCTCTACTGTCCTGAGGCTGGATATATACTTGTCTCAATTGGGTGACTTGATGATGCTGGTTTTTCAACTACATTTGCAAATGGAAGGTGCATTATCCATAATGCTAGGGGTTCTCATATTGCTGAGGTTCTCCAAAATGAAAAAGATCTATACAAGCTGGTCAGAGAGGTTGGAGAGGTAAATATGGTTAATGAATCACTTATCTTGGACTTGCTATACTGATGGTTGGGCCACATTGCACATAGTGCGGCTTGGAAGCTTGTTTGTGATGGTCTAGTCACTGGTCTAGAATTGGAGAAAAGTGGAGAGACTGATCTCTTCTGTGAGTCTTGTGCCTATGACAAGATGACTTGGGTGCTGATTTCCAAAGTCTGGGAGGGTGAAAGAGCAAAAGTATTTTGCAAAGAAGTATACTCTGATGTGTGGGGACCTGCTAGAGTTAAAACTAAAAAAAGATAGCACTATTATATGACATTTATTGATGACTACTCACGGTAGACTCATGTTGATTTTCTCACCAATAAATCAGAAGTTCTGATGTCCTACAAAGACTTTGATACAATGTGCAAAACCCAACATGGTATACAAGTCAAAATCCTTCATTCAGATAGAAGAAGAGAATATACGTCTACAGAATTTCAATCATATCTCAAGTCTTGAGGAACAAAGCAAAAACTCACCATTCATGATACCCCCCCTCAGCACGATGGCATTACAGAATGTTGAAACTGTACCATCGTTGAATGTGTTTGTGCAGTACTTTATGCTAGCTGTCTTCCAAAGTTATTATGGGCACATACTGTGTTCCATGTTATCTGGCTGATAAATTGGACAAGCTCCAAGGCAATAGAAGGGATGACACCTTTTGAGTTGGTATATGGGAAGAAACCAGACTTGAGAGTATTGAGGGAATGGGGAGATGAGGTGTTGGTACATCAGGTAGGTGGTGACAAGCTAGGCAGATGTGCAAAATGAGGACATTGGATTGGGTATGATAGTGAGAGCAATGGCTCTCTAATCTACTTCTCTGATACAAGTGCTATCAAGCCTGAACACAACTTCCTTTTTGTCAACAATGGTCACTCTGGACTCGAGGGGAAGAAGATACCTACTGGTGAGTCTCAGAGTAGCCTCAAACCTGCTGAAAGCCCATCCAAAATTTTGAAAGCTCCAAATTCTATCTCTTTTGCACCAGCTCCTCTCCCTAATATAGTCCCAAATCCCATCATTATAAATGAGAAGCCTGACAATGCCATCCATGACTGCAAGACCAACAACTTACCAAAAGCATCTGTTATACCTGCTGGAAGGCCTAAATATACTCTGAATCCAAGTCTCAAAACCCATGAAATCCTTGAAGGAAAAGCTGTTGTACTAGCAGAAGATTTGGACTGGGCAGAAGTTCATGTTTTTGCAGCAGAGATTGAGGAAATGGAGGCACTAGAGCCAAGTAACCTGAAAGAAGCTATGAGATAAACAGATTGGGAGCTGTGGAAGAAAACGATGAAAGAGAAACTTACTATGTTGAATAACACTAGTATATGGGAGCTCATTGACCCACCATCTGGAGCAAATATTGTAGGGTCAAAATGGGTATTCAATGCCAAGAAGGATGCAGCAGGCAATATTGTATGCTACAAGGCATGTTTGGTTGCCCAAGGATTTTCTCAAGTGCCAGGTGTTGATTACTTTGATACTTTTGCTCCTGTTGCTAAACTTGTATCAATCTGTGCCATTCTTGCCATTGCAGCTGCTTGTAACATGGAAATTCACCAAATTGATATTAAAGGAGCATTTCTCAATGGGAAACTCACTGACAATGAGTGTATCTACATGTGGCAGCCCCCTGGTTTCATTAACTCTGCTCATCCTCTTCAAGTCTGCCACCTAAAAAAGATGCTATATGGCCTAAAACAATCTGGGAGACAATGGTATCAGCAGTTGCATGAGATCTTGATAGATAAAGTTGGTTTTATGCACTGTAACATTGACCAGAGTGTGTTTTATAAGATGACAGATCATGGACTCACTATTATCCTTGTTCATGTTGACAACTGCACAATTGCAGTGACCTCAATTGGACTGGTGAACTGGGCAAAGGATGGTGTGAAGGAGTTTGTGGAAATCACAGACTTAGGAGAGATCCACTGGTTGCTGAGTATAGAATTAAAAAGAGATCACAAAGCTAGTAAGCTAATGCTGTCCCAATGATCATATATTAGTGCTTTACTCTGCCGGTTTGGACTCGAGGATACAAAACCAGCCAGCACACCAATGGACCCCACACTCCAGCTTACCTCTGATCAATCCCCTAAGTCAACAGCTGATATCACTTGCATGACCAATATTCCCTATCAGGAAGCAGTTGGCACACTTATGTATGCTACTCTTGGAACATGCTGTAAGGGGACAGCACTAGTATCGCTTAGGCAACCTGGTAGGGTTCGTATCAGCTAGCATTCCCACAGATCCTTGGAGTCCACGGTATCCAGTTCCCACATCCTCTAGTTCAGGTCTCCATCACAGTACTACATAGCTATATCTGGTAATGTAGTTATTATTGTCCTGATGTAAGTGTTCATAGCAACTGGTGCACAGACCAGGCTAGTCTAGTATATATAGCTAGTGATGTATGGTAGAATACCTTATCTCAACAATAGTTTGAGCTCCTGGGCTATTCATCGCTCTGACTTAAGATGCCTTCTTTACTATACTGGAGTGTGTTCTAGTGTCATATTCCAAAAATATGATAATTATGTAATTTCTTTCTCCTAATAATCCTCCTAAAATTAATAATAGTAGAATAGCATAGTAGTCTACTTTCCTCCTATTCCGCACTTACTATAAGTACTGAGTAATTACCGTGTAATTCCTCAGTCTGTAAATTAACGTCATCTGGTCCTAACCCATCTTGTCCACTCTGGCTCCTTCACTCGACTCCTTAGGACCTCTGTCTTGACGACTTCCTTCACTCTGAAATACGTGACCAACCTCACAACCGGAGACTGGGGCGCAACATATAAGTTGAAGCCAAGGTTGTTCAATAAGTCGCTCTTCGCCCCGATGTCCTTGTTTCGTCGCCGGAGTCTTCTTTCTATCATCGCTAAGTACATCCCTCCCCGACATTGTACATTACTCCGGAACAGAGTGTGGTTTCTAACTATTACTTATATCTCCTTCCTCCAGAATTCCGTTCTTGACATCTGGCAAGCCTCTGAGTATGCCCTTACACATGCCTAGATATCGCCTACTCAGTACAGGTACTCTCAAAATTCTCAAAGAATCCTGAGGAGGCACATTGGGAAGTTGTCAAAAGGGTTTTTCATTATCTCAAGGGCACCCAAGACCTCTGGTTGACCTATGGTGGTGCTGGGGAGGAACTGGCTAGGTTTGCAAATGCAGATAGTAACATGGCAGAGGACTGTCATGCTACATCAGGGTATGCTTTCATTATCATTGGTGGTGCTATCTCCTGGAGTGCAAAGCATCAAGAGGTGGTGACACTGTCCACCACAGAATCTGAATATGTAAGCACAACGTATGCAGCTAAAGAAGCCATTTGGCTTCATTTGCTTATCTCACAGGTTTTCAAATCTATCCTGCCCCCAACGACACTCTTTTCAGATAATAAATCTGCCATTGCACTTGCAAAAGATCACCAGTATCATGCATGCACAAAGCATATCGATATCTGCTACCATTTTATTTGTTGGATTATTGAAGAAGGCAAAATTCAGCTCATCTACTGCCCCACTGAAGACATGATTGCTGATGTATTCACAAAAGCTCTTCCCTTGCCAAAAGTCAAACATTTTGCTTGTGAACTTGGCCTCGCTGCAGTTTGAGGAGGAGTATTAGATTGGCAAACTGGCAAGCAGGCACTTCAAGGAGAATAAGAAACAGCATATATTGGCTGTAACAATTATTTTAGGTCATAAATCTAATCTATTATATATCAACTGGTGTTATTTGACAAATATTCCATCCAATTGCGCACAGACCAAGAAATCCAATGAATTCTGATATCAATTAGTACATGATGAAACTTGACCCAAGTTGGAACAGAAGAGCAGTTCTAGCATCTCAAATTTTACAATGGGTAATGGAAAATTATGAAGAAACTTGGCTATGGTTTCCAGGCTTTGTCAATTAATTGACAGCTGATAACAAACAGTTTCTGCAAAGTCTCAAGCTGCAGAAAGTGTTATTCAGAATATTAGTTATATGTCAATCGGTGGACACTTGGCAGTACAATGCTCATTACTATGGTCTTTGAGAAGCAAGCTGACTGATCAATTACATCTTTGATATACAAGTGAAGCCTTTGCTGCTTTTCTTACATCCCAATGACACATTTTCAGGCTTGATTTAAATTTTGACTGCAACAACTAATTGCAGGTCTTATCTACCCCTCGTATTGCAGTGTTGAACAACTGGAAAACTCTAGATGGGAAAACATCAAACACCTGTTTCCACCATTATCCCGAACCTGAGTATATATTTCCAGGGTGCAGCACTACATTTCTTCTAATTGACAGAACAGCTCCTGTCTGTTAAGGTACATCTATATTGAAGTCATTTCTCACACATTGTCATTCTAATCGTTTGATCATCAATATCACTTGCCCGGTACATTGTTGTGACAAACTCATGTGTAACTTCACTTTGTACCAATGATGACTCATGTTGTATCAACAATAGCAGCAGACAAAGCACAGCTTTTGGGCCCATGGTTGTCTTTATGTTCAGGTCATTCAGACAAGGTACTATAGAAATTAATCTCTGATAAGATATGCCTGTAACAGGATCAAAACCAAGTTGAAGATACAAGGTCTGTTTGTTGCTCTGAACCAACAAAGGTGCCAGGAATGCCCATGAAAGAAAGAAACTCAACACCCCAGATATGCGAAAAATGTTCTCAACCACATATTCATAATTTCAACCCTATGTTTGACATCCCACTCATCTTCAAGTAACTGCTCTCAATTTTCAAAAGGGCAAGTATAATGAGATTATATATTGTCTACTCTCAAAAATGCTTCTTTCACTCCTACCACCAACATCGTTGGTAGCGCCTGAGTGTAGTTTAGTGTAAACCTGTATTCTGAACTGAAATTTGCTATGAATCCAAACATTGAATGCACAACTGCTTGACCTGAAGACACTGCTTTCAACATAGAAAGTGGTTATTCCTCCACAAGGCACAAAGACAATGACCCTCGTCAATCACCCCCTCCCATGAATAATGCATCCATGTTTTCTGAGGAAGACTACACTGCATGCGTTGCTTCCCAAAATGTTATTGTAAGCTTGTGAAGAACTTCAGGATCATCTAAGATGGATGTTTAGGAAGAACTCGATGGAGTTCTTCATTGGATTACTCAACTACTTATACAATTCTACAGTGGCTATGCTACTACTAGTCCATAATCACATGACCTTCTGGAATGTTCTATGATCACATGACCTTGTCACATGATATGATTACCTAAGTTCCCATACTATTTATAGCTTGACTCCATTGTATAACTTGATATTGCTGATCAAGTTTTCAAATGTGTGGGAAACTATTTCCTTTTTGGGGCTCTCTGTCAGACTAGCCAACTGCTCCTTTATCAGTGTTTGACAAGGAGAACTTGATAGAGTTCTCATTGGATTTTCTACACTACTTATACATTTTGCTTAGGTGGCTATGCACTACTCTTCCATAGCTCTCATATCTAATCAGCTGACTACTTTATCACATGTTGTGACCATAACTTGTGACTTGTGACTTGTGTGTGATATGACCTGTGATGTGACCATCTGTGACTATCATCACACCTTTTTTGTGACTTTGTGACTTGTCACATGATATTTCCCATACTTCACCTTAGTAATAATAAAGAAAAGAAAAAGAAAAAGAAAAGAAATATAAATAATGACTTAGCCATTTTGCCAAGTCATAATACTCTCATAACATGGTCCTCCCTTCAAGTTTTCTTATCCCAAGGAATTTTTTCATCAACTCTAGTTCTTGTCCCATCTTTTCTCCCTCTCCCTTTTGTATCTTTTTCTTCCCTATTCATATAGTAATTTTGCCGTAAAATCCCTAGATAATTCCCAGCTAAATTCCTTCTCTTTTTCTTCCTGTTTCTGTTACCTAAGTTCTTCTGCCTCTTCTCTGTACTCCCTCTTGAACTTTTCTACCAACTCTTTTGCATTTTCCAAATTTTCCTGCTTTCCCACATATCTCCTTCCACCGTGTACCCCTTCTATCTTACTAGGAACTTCCCCTTCCCTTGTATTATTTTTTTATTCAAGATTTTTTCTACCTCGAATTCTTCCTCCCCCTTGATTATGACCAGTTTTGGCAGTGTTTTCTTCTGTCCCTCTACCTGTGGTTTATAGAGTCATACTCTACTTACATTTACTACAGGGTGTATTCTAATAGATTTAGGCAATTCTAATTCTATAGCATTACTAGAAATAATCCCTTTTACTTTATAGAAGCCCACAAAGCACTCTGTCAATTTCTCCAATCTCCTCCTCTTTATCTGCCACTTCAAATCTTTTGTACTCAACAGTACTAAGTCCCTTACTCTGTACTCTTCTCCCTTTTCTTGTTTCCTATCTGCAAACTTCTTCATTTCTTCCTGCGCTTTTCCTAACACTGCTTTAGCCTCCTCCTGAATCTTCTTCATTTTCTCCACAAATTTTCCTGCTGCTTCGTACTTTTCTTTCCTTCTTCCTTCAAATCCCATCCTCAGGTCTTGGCTGTAGTTTGCTTTGAATGGTGATGTTTTTGTTATATGCAAACTCCGCTGTTCCTAGCCAATCTGACCACTGCTCTGTAAGGGGACCCCTAACATGTAACTCTGGAGCCCATACTAGACCTCCAGAGCGACTCTGTAGCTGATCAAATATTATTACATAACATTTGATCTTACCTCCATTGTTCTAAGCACACTCTATTGCCCCCTTAGCGCTCTTTCATTGTTCGGACCCTGGTTATCAAGTGCAGGGACACAAGGACATTGTAGTATATATATTGTAGATTATTCCCTCCAGGAGCCTTATCTAATTCTCTGAGGAATCTCCTGGAGGTAGGTTGTAACACATTTCATAGAGTATAATTTAACTGAGGAATCTCCTGGAGTGTTCTGCTCTGGTTGCCCTTACATGCTCCTGTCTGTGATCAATGAAGACCCTTAGATACTGCTCCAACTCCTGGTTTATTCTCTCTGTCTGCCTATCTGTTTGAGGGTGATAGGCCATCAAAAGTTTTGTCTGAATTCCTAGTAAGTTATTTAGTTCCCTCATTATTCCCACTGCAAACTGTACCCCCCTATCTGACACAATGCTTTCTGGAAGTCTGTGTAACTTTCATACATGATCTTGAAATAACTTCACAAGGCCTTCTGCCAATGTTTTTTCCGTAGTCGCTATGAAGTGCGCTATTTTACTGAATCAGTCACATACTACTAAAATTGCATCATATCCCTGGGCTAGCAGTAGTTTCGTAATGAAGTCTGCAGAGATATGACTCCATGGCTTTTCTGGGATTACATTGGGCATCAGCTTTCCTGCTGGTGCTTCACTTCGATTCTTGTATCTCTGACAAGTATTACATCCATCCATATATCTTCCTACTTCCTTTGTTACTCCTGGCTGTCATGACTTGGCAAAACGGCTAAGTCATTATTCAATATTTCTTTTCTTTTCTTTTTCTTTTAGTTTTGAATATTGTTTTTCTTTTCTTTTTCTTTTTCTTTAATTTGTAATAATGGACGCGCTGAAAGGGGCAAAAGGGATTTTGACTGTGACTAGCAAGTAGAAAAGGCGGTGACAGCTCCCAATTGCGTGCTAAAGGGTTCGTGGGGAGAAGGAGGAAGTGGGGGTATCAGAAAGAAAT
>Ga0153996_1000773_pt1 | contig 13951 bp, 10 predicted proteins | sample TSNC080MetaG_FD_104728 | JGI IMG/M metagenome (GOLD analysis project Ga0153996, IMG submission 104728) | Attine ant fungus gardens microbial communities from North Carolina, USA - TSNC080 MetaG | ecosystem: Host-associated > Fungi > Mycelium > Unclassified | place: USA: North Carolina, Lumber...
AGCATATCTAAAGGTGAAATATCATATTCAAAGATATTTTTACTTATATTATCAATCGATATTTTTGAATATTTATTTATACTAATTACTAAAAAATCAATAATTTCTTTCATGATCTCTCCTTAAAAGGCACTAACGCCTGATGTTAAGTCATTATAAATTTTTTCTAACATCATTTTTTTGCTTTTTTCATTTAATATATTAAAGCTCCAAATCTTTTGATCATTATTTTCTATTGCAACATTATTTGCCATTTCATTTTTATAATGTAAGTACTCTAACACACTTTCTTGCGAATCTAAATTAAATCTATAAGAACTATTAGAAATATTAATAAAATTTATGTCGCAATTCAATTTGTATTTACAATAATTACTATAACTTTCTATATATTCTCCAGTTAGCCTTTCATAATAGTAAGAGCATAAGATTCCTATATCTAAACGGATTGCATTTGATATTATAAACGGAATTTCACCAAAATTATTTAGTATTTTATTATTCAGAGGCATAATTCCACCAGGCATTCCTAATACAAATATATCGGCTTTTTCTGATATTGATAGTTCAAAAAGATAGTGATTCAATTTAATAATTCTGTCAGTAACAGAAAAATTCTTATCGTTGACAAAATCCGGGAAGATTTTCCCCCCGAAAAGAGGTACATAATCTTTTGAACCAATATATACAACGTTATACCCTTTCGATTTAAAATAGCTGTATAACACTAATTCACAGCAAAGTTTATTACAATACTTCCCTATTCCCATAACTCCTATTGCTGGAATGTCGATATTCTTAATATACTTTTCAATAGTAGCATTTGGTACATTTTTTTCTTCTTTGCCATTAAGCATAAATGCATTTTCTATATATGTTTCACCTGAAAAATGAGCACATTTATTAGTAAATAAAATCTCTTTGTTTGCCTTATGAGCCATTGCCAATTTGCTCATGTAATGCTCTTTTGTTACATATTGATTTTCTGTATCTAAAAAAAGAACTGTATCACATTCATTTAGATATGTATCAAAATTACATGTTATTTTTTCAACAGAAAATCCGTTTAATTCATTTTTTAAGGATTTTTCATCAGAATCATTTAAAACAATTGCTCCAATTAATTTGAAATTATTTATTAGATAATCATAAATAATTAGTTCTCTATGTTCGTATGTAAATGGATAAACAATTATTTTCTTCATAAAAACGCCCCCCCTGTTATCTTTCAAATGTACATCCAAATTCTTTTAATATGCAGATTTCTTTCAGATCAAAAAATGCTTGTTTTCGAGATTTAGGACAATGTTGTATTTTCAATTTTTTTGATAAATGATCATTTCCATCTGCTTTTTGAGCACATTGATCACAATGAAGTAGTGCCCAACAATTCTTGCACTGATCTTCGGTAATTCTGCCGACATTTAGCAAATTTTCGATATTTGGTATGTTGAATCCATTATTAACATCCCCTATTCTCATTATAGGTGAAGATTCTGAAACTCTTTCGCAAGGATACATATTACCTTGTACATTTACAAATAGACGGCGCGTACCGGGAATGCATGGCCCACTATGATGACAGGTTGAACCTAGCTTATTCTTTTTTATAATTCGATTATATCTTTCATAAATAAATTTTCGTTTTAAAAGAACAAGTTTAGAAATATCTTCAACATCTAATTTGTTCAACATAAATAAGTATAGCTTAAAGTAATCAAACTCATTAATAATTTTAAATTCTTTCGTGAATTTCACATCTTGAGTTAAATCTACAGATTCAACAACATTTGTGAAAACATCAGAATCAGCGATCAATTCATCATTTTCAAAATAGCCTTTAATATTACCATAATTGTTTTTAGGATTAAGTACAGAGTTAAATGTAATTTTCTGGTAAAATTCAGGATATTTTTTTTTGATTTTTCTTAAGTTTTTTTGTATTACTTCAAAAGAACCTTTTCCATTTTGAAATTTTCTATATTCATCATGCTCTTTTTGTGATCCATCTACACTTATCATAATAGAAAAATTGTTTTTTACTAAGTATTCCACTATTTTGTCATTAAATAATGTACCATTAGTTGTTAAGGAATAAGTAATATATTTACCAGTTACTTTACCGCTAATATAATTGACACATTTCTCAACAAGTCCTATATTTATAAGTGGCTCTCCCCCATAAAACCCGATACTTAATTCATCAAGTTCATTAGAAGATGTTAGATAAAGATCTATAGCTTTTTTAGCCGTAATATAGTCCATATCTAAATCAGAATGTGATCTATTATCATAATTTCCAGAATAAATGCAATATTCACATCTCAAATTACATTTTTGTGTAACTTGCAAAATTAATGTTTCAAGATGATTTCCCAAATAATGATCTATTGATTTACTACATGGATGTTCAATTTTTTCTACAGAATTCTCCATAAGAAAATCATGCGATTGATATTTCTCAAGTATTTTTAAATCTTCAGCGTTGATTAGACCCTTTTCAATTTTATTAAAGTCACTATATTCATCCTCTTGAATTTCCAAAATTGCATTTCTACTACGGTCATATATGTAAAAATGTGTTGGGGTTTTTATTAATTTAAAAATTACACTCATTAATTTTTCTCCACAATATTTTCTTTTTCTACTAAGTAGTTTCTATATCCAGTATAAATTTTTATCTTTTCATCTTTAATTTCAATTATTTTATTTGTAGCTCTAAGCAATTCCGGTTGATGAGTAATCATAATGACAATATCTTTATTACATTTTTTAATGATTTCAATAAAATCTTTTTCAGATTTTTTATCATATGCAGAAGTCGGCTCATCCAATATTAAGACCTTACTATCTGCTGCTAAAGCTCTTATTAATGCGATTTTTTGTTTTTCTCCACCTGAAATATGCGAAGCATTATTCCCGATATTAGTATTAAATTTATCTGGTAATTTGTTTATGAAATCTAACAATTCACAGTTCAACAATGTATCTTCCAGTTTATTGCTTCCAAACATACTCAGATTATCCATTATCGTCCCATTAAAAAGATAAGGATTTTGCATTATTACAGAGAACATATTGCGATATGAGAATAACTCATAATCTAAAATAGTATTATTATTTAATATAATATTCCCACCTTGTAGTTCATATAGTCTTAGTAATAAGTTGATCAATGTAGATTTACCAGAGCCATTTTCACCAATTAATGCAATGCGATCGCCAGGTATAAAGTCCATGTTAATAGAACCAAATATTAATCTATCTTTAAATGAAAAGCTCACATTATCAAATTTAAAACTTGGCTTGTCAATGTTGACACATTTCATTTTTTCTTGTTCTTGTTTATTAGTCTGTTCTTCCTCATAATTTAAGAATTGATCATATGTATCTAAAGATGGACCTACTTCGGATAAAACCATTTTTAGTTCAGAGATAAAACCAATTGGTTCCATCAAGTAATTGGCATATGAAATGAATGCAAGCATTCCACCAATACTTAAAGTGCCACCCCAGATAAAAAAACCACCAATAATGTAAAGTACATTAAAAAAAATAGTTCCTACACTATCCCCTAATAGTGAACTTAAAATAGTGAATTTTCCCATTTTTTTAACAGCTGTATTCCTCTTTTCAAGTAGATCATCATATTCTGTATTCTTTTTATCATATAGATTCCATAATTTAATTTCAGTTGCCGAATGATATATATCATCTTCCCAGCCATGAATTACTTTTTGAGTCATAATCGTATCCATTTGATATTTTTCTACATATTTACTAAGTATATTTGTTATGAACCATCTAACTGGTATAGATAATAATAGAAATAGTGTTAATTTCCAGTTAATAATACATAATCCAATAAATACACCGATAAACTTAAAAATCTGAATCAATGTATCTGATATTTGGTTGCCTGTTACTTGTGAAATGTTATTTAAGCTATACTCTGCATTTTTAATAATTTGTATAAGTCCATCATTTTTTATATACTCAATTTTTAATTTTATAGCATGATTAAAAATTTCTTTTTGCTTATCCTTTAAAAATACGGCATTCAAATCTATTCGTAAGTATGATTGTATTAAAGTGGACAAATTTGTGATTAATGAAATAACAATAATTGATACAACTAAGGTTATTAAAAAACCAACATTATTTCCCAGTAGCCCATCATCAATAATATTCTGCTGAAAAATTGGTATAAAAATATTTCCAAAGGTTATAAGCACCATTAATAATGACATGATTATAATATGTTTTTTGTATGGTAATAATAATTTTACTATTCTTTGAAAATAGTTTTTCTTTATATTTTTACTCAACGATGTTCTCTCCTGTCTCTTACATTTTCTTTTCCTAACATAATAATACATTTTCTTTTATTTTCAATACAAAATGTCTAAATAGCGAGAATTATGTATAAAGAACGAATTAGCATTCTATTTCATACAGATTTTTCGTAGTTCATCAATTAATGTGTATATAAAGTCCGTTAATTAGCTAAAGACACTTGATGATAATGATCAGCTTTTGATACTCAACCATATCAACCGTCTGAAAACAAAACAATATGTATGGAGACAGATACCGGCATGTACCTGTCTCTTTTGTGGTCAATAAGCTGGCTTACCATATCCCACAATCTGGCTTCACCAAGGGGATAATTTCTTCTGGCACAGGAATCACCAGAATTGCCCTCAATGGTATTTACGACACCATTTTCTACGGATTCCACAATCCCTACATGATCGCAGGAACCATCTGCTCCCCAATCAAAGAAGATAATATCTCCTGGAATAGGCGTATAGTTTGCGTCCGGCCATTGTCCTTGCTGTTTAAACCATGCAATTCCATCCGTACAAAGGGAGAATTTCGGTATAATCCCTGCGTCAATATATCCGCACTGGTCGGCACACCAGCTTACAAAGCAGGCACACCACTCCACCCGGCTGCTAAACCCGTACCATGACCAGTAAGGCTGCCCGCCGATCTGTCCCTCCTGTGTCAAAGCAACCTACACAATGGCCTGGCTGCCTGTATCTGTCGATATTTCTCTGAAGATATAATAGCACAGGACATGGGAGACGTATTGTGTGTCTCCGTAACTGCTCCATCCAAGCCGCTGCGCCATCATATTGGAAAACTCTATGGCATTTGCAGCCGTATAGCCGCCATAATTGGATTTTGCCCAAGAGATATAACCATTCCCGAAGTTGTAGCCCTGCAGGGCGGTCTTGATATTATCCATGTCAATTGGGCCTTCTACCCCTGCAGCACTTAAACAGGCGGCAAGGTTCTGGATACCCACATCAATGGAATATTCCGGATCTGTGATGCCGTTCGGTGTTCGTGGATATTTCGTGTTATACCCACACTCAGAAGCCTGCATGGGATCATTCCCCTGTCCTCCGGATTCCTGCATCATCACGGCTTTGACCAGTTCCACATAGTCTGGTATCCCGTGGTTTGCGGCATACTGCCGAATCAGCGGTTCATAGGCATTCACTTCCGCACTGACTTCTGATTTCACGCTGGAGGAACCGTGACCGATCATACTCAAAAAACTGCCAAATAGAATCACAATGAGCAGGATCAGAACTGCCACCCAGCAGCCTGCGCTGTGCGTTTCGCCGCTTTCGCCGTGACCTGAGCTGTTTTCTGCGTCGCCTTTGCCGCTTGCTGCGTCGTTTTAATGGTGGTCTTTGCTGTTTTTTCGGCGGTTTTTACGGATTTCTGTGCGGATTTGACCGTACCTTTGGCGGTGGATTTTATTCCTTTTTCCGTAGAACGGGCAGAATGCTTAATGGTCTTTTCTGCGGTATGCCTTGTTTTAATAATACTGTTTACCGTATGGGAAACCCTGTCCGCTGTTTTACGTGAACGGTTGCCGGAATGCTTCGCCGCATCCTGCGCCCGCTTTTTCATCTGTTCTCTTGGCAGGTCGGAAGCCTTTTTTACGTTATCGGCGGCATCATAAACGCCATCAGCCGCATCCCTGGCACCATCGGCGGACTGTTTTGCCTCCTTGGAAGAATGGCGCATATCTTTCACCTTATGAATAGCTCTGCCGCCCTGTTTTTTCGCCTGATATGCGGTTTCCCGTGCGCTGCCCTCGGCAGTATTTTTTATCTTATCTATGGCATAGCCACTGGGAGAATCATGATCCGGTGCCTGGGTGCGCTCTGCGCTGTCTTTAGTACGGACATAAGCGTCCTTAACATGGTGTGTTGCAGCAGCAACCTTATCCAGTACCTTAATATCCCTGACGGTTTCTCGCGTCTTTATCTTACTCAAGTGCAAAACCTCCAATCTGAATTCGTTTTCGAGCATATGAAAACGCCCTGAAACCGAAGTCCAGAGCGTGGTTTTTTCTATGTGAATATGATACAATTCTTAAGTGAAGTATTAGATTCAGAGCAACAAAAAAGAACAGCTTATACAAAAGATAAACTGCTCTGAATGTGATTCTTCATAATTGTACCAACTCGCGGACGGTTAGCCGGGATGTATATGGGGATTGTATCCTTCCCGAAAGCATGAAATGTGAACTTTAGGAATGCGGTCAAGCTGTTCAAACAGGGAGAGCACAAACTCGGACTTGTCAATGACCGGATTGCCGCCGTCACCGTATCCCTCCACCATGCCAAGGGCATTGATGTGGTCTTTGCTCCCTGCCGCAATACGGATTACCGTAGGCACGTTATTCCTTGTCGCCGTGATTCTGGGAGAGCCATCAATGGCAGTGGTGGAGCAGATGGTCAGCTTATTGCCTGACTTTGACACGCTTACCTTGCTGTTGGAACTGGAAAAGGTATAATCTGAAAGCACCCCTTCACTGTCTGTCAGGGTAATGGTGTATTTGCTGCCGTCGCTATACGAAAGCTCTTTTGTAATACCCGTCTTACTCTCCGACATAAAGCTCGGAATGGTGACGTGTTCTTTCAGCATGGCAACAATCTGGTCGTAGGCTGCCTTTGCACCGCTGTTTGCATAACTAGAACCAAAATGAAGCTGATATACGTCCGTGCTTGTCCGTGCAAAGGAGCCTGTGGCATTCCTGCATCCTGTTACAAACTCCCAGACAAGGGTCTGTGTCGCAAGCCATTTTTTGTCATCGCTCCCTGTCAGGTTACTCTTATTCCCCTGATACCCATATAAAAGGGCAAGCCCAACGGCTTTCTTCTGGTTGGAAGTAAGGGCGTTCCAAGTGGCGGATGAGCTTTCCTTCAGCTTGTCGCCTGAATGCAGGGAAACACCCGGCTGGATACAAAAGGCGGTATCCCCCTCCACATACATGCGGTATTTGTAATTTCTCGTCCCGCCTGCTGTATGACCGTTAATGACGGCACTGGAATTATACCGCATGGCATCACCGCTTGAATCATAGGTGAGGGAGAATTATCTCCGCTTGGTCTTTCCAAAATTGCGGCAACTGCCGCCACTCCAATGGGAATCAAATCCATAAATGCCCCGAAAGGAATTAACATTCACGCTCCTTTGCATCGACCCACAAATGATATTTTCCACAAATGCAAACATTTAAAAAGATATCCGGCAAGGGAGCCTCCTTTTTCAAGATACTCCCTGGCACCTTCATATTCGTCAATTACTCACTGCTTGCTTTTAATAATATAAGATTCCCCACCTAGCATATCCATGCACTGGTTTTATTCATAATGATTGTATTTAATTTTTACTTTGCAACAATTAGCAACTGCTTCCAAACCATCATGTTACTCCCACCATCTACTTCTAAAGAAAATAATTTCTTTTCTTCAACTGGTTTACTTGGGTTTCCATAAAAATTATAGCTGTCATCTTTAAATGAAATAGATATTTCAAATACAATCGCTTGGTTCCGTTTTGTCAAAATGTCCCGAAAGCACTCTTTATCAATAACAACCAAATGACCATATGTAGAGCTTTTTTCATATCCGCTTTCATTTTCCGGCTCACTCCAGTGATAAGTTTGTACCGGAATTGTATCAGCCTCACATACTCTTGATCGTAAAATTTGATCTTCTTTTGTTAATGAGAAAAATTTTGCAAGCTCGTCAGATATCCCCATCAAATAGTTTGACGAATCAAGATAATCCTTTAATAGTAAATCTTTTTTATCAAGCGCATTCTCCGAAAAAGTAGTAATGGAATCATATGTTGAATAGATAACAGGTTCTGGTTGTTCAAACTCCTCATATTCCTCCGGCTCGCAATAAAAATGAGGAAGGCTCGTATATGGATTTTTCATTTCTGATACTAACTTGTCAATGTCCTCCTTCTTTACAAAGGCACTTCTAACACGGATGAATTGATTACTCTGCTGAAAATGAGCATGATAATCCATGCTTAAAGAAATTCCCAAGTCATGTTCCAACAATGATTTTGCTAAATCTTTCGGAATAAAATACCTACATTCCGGCTCGTTCTCCACTAATTTTACATGATTCCATAAAAAAGGAATAAAAGGAAGATGATTCCGAAACTCGTTGCACCAGAATCCTGATTGCCCTGGCAGATAACTATTTAACCAGTTGTCATATGATAAATATTCGTCTTGTACCTGCTCCTTGGTTTGACGATACTTATCAGCAACATAGAACATAGAATGCCATTCCCCATATTTTTCTAATGTTTCTACTGTAGGGATAAGACCATGATCATTTGAAGTTCTATAGTAATCTTCATTCAACAAGTATTGTTTGCTCCACTCTCCCGCAGTCTCATTTGTGATACCAAATTGAGCTATAAAATAATCACATTCTGTCGCTATATCCTCTTCCGTACAGGCAAACAACTCTGCTAAATCGTCATACCAATAGCTCAATGTATCCATTGTGTCAAAATCAAATTTCCACTTTGGAGGTGTTTTACTTTTTCGTTGATATTGTGACATTTTTTCTGTGTGGCTATCGCTAAACATGCACTGGTCACAAAATGTCAACCTCTCTATTTCTTGTGAATCGCAATATGGAGCTATTTGCAGACAAATATTCTTAGCTATTCTCCGATGTAGCGCATGTACTACTCCTTCGGCATATGCAATAGATTTAAAAAAGTCAAATAAAGGTATTAGTAATTTGGGGTTATGCTTTCCAATACGCAAGCAAGTGGCTAAATACCAAAGTCTTGCTGATTCGATAAAAAAGTAATTCCTTTTGTCCACAAAATTTTGAGACAACGGTTGCTGATATAATATAGAAATCTGCTCAACTATCTTCAGGCTTCCAGCAAAACCAGAACGCAGTATAACATGAGATGCTTTACAGCGTACCCCTTTATCTTTATGTCCCAGTAAACGCCATATAAAATTAGCAATACAGCTATCTAAACTATCATCTTGACTCAATTCTGGTTTATAATCTGCACTATCACCAGAGCCAGGATGAATCTCGGCCATTTCAATATCTGATGCCCAGGATAGAAACTCGTTGGCCTCCTTCACGGAAAGAACCATCGACATTTTGCAGAGCGCCTTTACAAGTTTATCATCTGATAGCTGAATATGGTTTGATACATATCTTAAAAAGGCTTCATGCTGTGTTGCAGCGCAAGATGGGAAAATGCGCAGCATTTCCTCAAAAATATTATCGGGTTCATGTAAATATAATATTTTTCTTGAGAATGCCTGCAAAAAAAGCTTTTGCGTTTCACTATCATTACACCACTCATCAACTTGGGGCCATACCTTTACACTTTCCACAAAACCAGCGATGATGCGCAACATTTTTGTGGTATCAAAGCTGTAATAATCACTTGAGAGTAATTCCAATATAAATGTCAAAGCTTGTACATATTCATCGGGTAAGAGCTGCTTTAGCCATCCTTTTACAAATGCTTCTCGGTCGATGTTATTTAATTCTTTCAGGCGCTCTCCCAATGCTCTGCCAGATGTAATACAACTCTCATCCAAATACTGCTTTATGTTTACTTTATTTTGCAAGTCTGTACTGCCACTACTCTCCAAATGTTGTTTCATATTTGTTTTGCTTTCCAGCTTTATATCGCTACTATCATTGCTATGGCTTTGAGTGCCCATATGCTGTAGAAAATTACTCATTGCTTTGATTTTTACTATACTTAGTTCCGGAGAAGTCACCGTAGATTCCAAATATTTCATAATGCAACGACTTCTAAATTGCTTTTCATCCATAGGAATGTTGTAAAGAACATCATGTATTAGGATTTCAAGTATTGGTTTTTGTTTCTCAGGGGTAATTTGAGGAAGCTTTATCAAAATAACATCCACTAAATCATTGTAATGAAATGACAAATCTGGAAGTAATAAGGCCATTAAGGCAATTGCCTTTTCCGCTGAAATCCGATTTGTTTCTAATAGTGTACCTAGCACAATTGGAATGGTTCTGCTCAATGAAAACCCCTCATGATCGTCCCTATCATCCAATCGGCAGAGCGCCCCCCAGATGTTTTTTTCGCAGAGCAAAGTAGCAGATGATAGTGCTTCTTGATAAGGAAAGTTTTTGGTATCACCTAATTTTCTGCAGAAATCTTCACTTAAGCGTATAACCTTATGGGAAAGCACAGAGCTACTTCTGTTATTTTTGCTCATTTTATCAGCAAGTTCTCTATATAGATAAATTTTTCGATAAGATTCATAATCTAATCCCTTTGTGCATTCAACTGCCTTGGCAAAATACTTTGCACCTACTTGCTTATCAATTCTTCGTCCTATTCTGGCACAACTTAAATATACCTCAGCCATTTCTTTAGCCGAAGCCGGATATTTTTCATAGGTGGCATCAATATCACACAGTACAGCTAATCCTGCTTGAAAGGTCCGCATTTCACATGTCAATTTGTCTAACATCTCTAACTTGAGTTGAGATGATATACTGCTTATATTAAGAATTTTATCCACCAACTCTTTTATCTCTTTTGGGCTTAATCCCTGTGTGAAGCTAATCGACTCCGTAAAGGCCAATAATTGCATTTCTAATAATTTTTGCTTATCATATGAATGTAAGTCCCATGAAGAATACTTAATTTTAGAGAGCATCTCATTACATACAGATAAAAGGTCGTCCTCTTTGTCTTTTCGAATACTGCACAGTCGAAATAAATAGATGGGCAATAAGGATTCCACTATATGCCTAACAGATTTTTTACTATCCTCAGGCTTCTGCTGTTTCAAGGACTCGTCCTCTTTCCAAAAATTTTATATAACCAGGAATATGTGTGTTGCAAACTTTACCAGCCAGCTTCTGTGCAAATCGACCCTTTCCAATCCCATTCCCCTCTATCTTTGATAAGCACTTCCAATAAGCACCTGATTCAATTTCTTTCGCAAAATTAGCTTTTTGTGTTTTTCCACCTTCTGTCAATTTATTAAACAAGTCTTTAAACACTTGTTTAGCGGCCGCCGATTCTGCAGAAGCCTTCATCATATCTACCTCTAATGTATGATTTCCGACAAATATACCATACTTGCGATATAACTCATCTGCATCAATATAATCTTCTGGAATTGGTACGTCACCGTTTATGCCAATTTCTTTAACCAGTTTTTCAATAATCTCTAAACCAAGATATCCTATTTCGTCTGCATCAGTATCATCTTCACTAACATGATAAACCCTTTCATCTTTCTCCTTATCTACATAATAAAAATCGCCATCTGTAATTATCGCATAAGGAATGTCCAGATTTATTAATAGTTTTACATACGGTGTGAAATTTGTGCAATTTATATTACAAACAATAACTCCCTTCTCATCCAATGGCTTATTTAGTATTTCTGCAAATTGAGGCACTAGGTACTCCTCCGCAATTCCTTCAACTAGAATTACGCCCTTTCCAAGGTATATCTCACCACGTTTTACATCAAGATATCTTTCTACATCCAAAAATTCTCCATCGGCGATTGGCATGTCCGCAGTAGAACTGATATGAGTTCCCTCTCCTGCCTTTTCATGAAGATGAACAATAGACTTAATTGGAGATATTGCCGTAATATGAGTGGAATGTGTTGTTAATAAAACCGAATTCTGGTTATTCTTAATAACATCTTTATAAATCAATCTTTGATTTATAGGATGTAAATGTGCTTCTGGTTCTTCGATTGCTAATACCGTAACACCTTTATTAGTAGGCATGTGCTTATCAAGAAAAGCATATATTTTGGCCATCTGATCGTCAGATATATTTTCCTCTAAAAAATAATTTCCACTTTTATTCAGTTTATATACTTTCGATAATATCTCATTTTTCGCTTTCGTGCTTAATTCTTTAAATATATCTGCTCTTAAAAACGATGGAACTGTTTTATCCTGTAACATCTGCAAAATCAATGATATGTATAAAATATTATTTAACCCTAAACTTATGTCTGCAGCATTTCTATTCGACATAAGTAATTTAAGAGAAGATAATACTTTATTAGGATCAACTTCCATTGCCTGTAACGATACATCAAAATCACTATTCCCAAGTATTGCACTGAATCTCTTGTTAATATTACTAGTAATATCTACAAGTTCGTCCAAATTCAAAATTTCTTCTCCACTTTTCTTATATTCTTCTGCAATACGTTCTAACTCAGTTTTATCAATCGAATATTCATCAAGCATCTTTTTTACTGGTGATGTTCTTGCATTTTTTATTTCTCTCTCCACATCGCGAAGAGCATTAATTACCTTTAGATTCAAATATCTTCTTTCATAAGCTCCAAATTTTCTTACTTCATCACCAGCTTTATAAATATTATATTGATACTCTACATTTCCCATATCATCTTCATATGGGAAAAACTTATATGTAAAAAGCAATTGTTCTTCGCCAGATGCATTTTTTACAGTCGCATCTTGAAAAACTGTAAGTATTGTCTTATTATGCTGATAATTGCTGATGTAAATATCTATCTGGATTTCTTGTTTATTATCCATAGGACTAACCAATGAATCATTAAAATCGGATTCATCAAGCATTCTATCCTCATCTGAATATGTTGGATCTAAAATAAGCTGCAATGCCCTTAAAAAGTTTGTCTTTCCTATATTGTTTTCGCCGATAATGACTTGCTTATGACCTAAGTTAACATCAACATTCTTGAAATTTCTGAAATTCTTAATTATTACCCTGGATATAAATAAACTCTGCATTTTTTCTCCCTCATCCGTTGTTTTATACTAATTCTTATATTATACTGCATTTTCCTAAATTATGGAATGATTTTCCCTCTCAATTCATCCGCTACATCTAAGGAAATCTCCTTATGTCTTTCCCTGAATATGACACATAAATTGCACTCCCCCAGCACAAATTGGCACACTCCTGCGATTTCCCTCAACATTCTTATATGCTAAAATTGATATTGTCAAAATTATACGCAAACTAAGATGCAGCCACCTGTACTCGCCTCAGTACCGGACCCGGCTGCATTTTCTTGTGCCAGGAGGTGAACCATCGAACTGAGTGACTGATACATTCTCTTATACAGTCGGATCACTTCTGGATTATATCCATTATCCTTCATGCATGAGAGAACCACCTCTGTGTTTCGCTTGAATTGTTCCATAATGGTTGTATCTCCTTTTTAAAGGAACAAACCATTACGATTTTGTTATGCGCATCTTTTCATTCCAGAACCCGAAGTATTTGCCGTAAAACCAAGGTTTTGCAAAAAAGATGCGCATAACAAAAGAATGCGGATAAAATGTGCCAGCGCATCCTATATATTTCCCCGATTTCTTCCGTTATAAACTCAGATATGGGGAGATTAGTCGCCAGATATTCGATGGTGCCGTTTTCTAATATGATCCTGACAAAGCGCATCCGGATAGAACCCAGCATACTCATTTTCTCTCCTATTTCGCTGCCAAGGTAATGCTGCAGCCGGCTCCTGTCGAATACGATTTCCACTTCTTCATCGGATGTTTTCATCGCTTTCTTTTCTTTTTTGAAATCACTGGATTTGAGACGTATTATAAAC
>Ga0153996_1000774_pt1 | contig 13939 bp, 13 predicted proteins | sample TSNC080MetaG_FD_104728 | JGI IMG/M metagenome (GOLD analysis project Ga0153996, IMG submission 104728) | Attine ant fungus gardens microbial communities from North Carolina, USA - TSNC080 MetaG | ecosystem: Host-associated > Fungi > Mycelium > Unclassified | place: USA: North Carolina, Lumber...
AATATTTTAAACTTTTTATATCTTCTTTTTCTATACATCGAAATATGAGTGAGTTTTTATTTCCCAATAAATTGTTTCCTAAATCTTCGAAGTATTTTATAGTATCTAAACTTAATCTATACATTACCCCGTAACAAATTTTATTAGTTAATAATATCGGAACGCCATTTTTAAAAGTTATAAATACAGTAGAATCTCCACATAATGATACTTCTATGTAAATATGACTATCAAATACATCAAATATATTATCTCTTTTTACTAGTACAAATCCACCATCTTTATATATAGAATTTTTAAATTCTATTTCACTCAATCCATAAGATCCAACTAAATTATTATATTTTATATCTTTTTCATCTAACTCCAATATGTAAATTTGATTTCTATCTACCTCTCCATTATCCTTTATAAACAAATCAGGCTTTTTATTCAACTATATCATCTCCAAAAAATAAATAAAGAGGTATAATATATATTATACCTCTAAATTAATATTTATTACTCTAATTGAGCAGAAATGTCATCAATAGTTTTCTTATTGTAATCTTGTTGTGGTTTATTAAAGAAACTTTCTTGTTTTGGTTGTCTTGAGTTCCCACCTTTTAGAGAAACACCAAGTTTAGAAGCAATTTCTTCAAGACTAGAATGCATTCTTGAATTTTGATATTGTAGCGCATCAACTACACTATATGCTAAAGCATTAGTCATTGATTGATAATACATTTCTAATAAAGTAATAAGTTGTTCTACTTCAATATTTCTGTAATCTTCAAATGAACGATTAAATTCACTTGTTTTATCATTATAGTTTCTTACCGAATAAAAATAGTCATCTTTAAATTGATAAGCATAAGAACTCTCTGGAGTTCCATTTTCATTTATCTTACGAATTACAAGGAAAGTCCCGTTAACACCAAACTCACTACCATTACTAATAGTGATAAGTCCCATACCGGAAGGAACACCAGATGAATTATAAGTTGCTGGATCTGATAAGAATAATTTCAATTCATTAGCAAGAATTCTTGCCTTTGTATGATTGATATAAATCGAAATAGAATTATCAAAATCCCATACTACAGAATCATCAGATGTTTGTTTTCTTGGTGCAATGCTTAGTTTCAAAATCTTGTTCCAAAATGTTGCACTAAAAGTAGTTTGATCTACCGCACTTAAAGTATTACTCATTTTGTAGTTAGAGTATACAGTTGGTTGAAATTGACCATTTTGTTTGTTATTGTAATTTACACCTAAAGCCATTAATATCGCCCCTTTTAGTTTATTATAAGTATGTTATGGTAATAATAAAAATTTAATCTGTAGGATTTATTTATACTGCTTCCGTTAATGAAATAATACAATGGTCTGAATTTGGTTTGGTAAGTTTTAACTTACCATGATTAATTACCCCATCACGTCTTATATAGTTTTCTATATAAAATTCTAATGTCCATTTATCTGAAATAACATAAGTTTCATGTATTTCTTCATTTATGAAAGATAAATATATATTTTTATTATCTATCATACTAGCAGATTTAATATGAACAGCAAAGTTAAGATCAAGTATATTCATATTCATAAAACCAAAACTACAAGGTATGTATTTTTTTGAGAATATTCTATACGCAAAATCATGCTGTTTTATACCCCAAACTCCATCTTCATCACATAATGGGTTAAATATACGTGTAATAAAAGATATAATGTCTTTTTTAGAAGTTGTATTATCTATAACTAATTTATCAAATAATGTTTTCGTTTTCATACACATGTCCTATATGGTCTATTTAATGATAAAAAATAATGTGTTTTACCTTGTCCAGCAGGATAAATTTTTAATGTATTTACGTTAAGTGACGGGTCTACATAGTGTACTAATCTATCTCCTGTTGAAAGTACAAGTGTATTTACATAATCTGCTTTTGTAAAAGTTATAATTATACGTTCAGATAAAGCAATTGTAATATAATACGCATCTGGATAGATTTTGTCGTGTATCCAAGCGTAATCCATTCTTTCATTTGAAAAAATCATATGACCACAATCATCATTCATTATAAATTTAAAAGTATCTCCATATAATGGTTCAAATATTTCCATAATAAAAGAAGACATTTCTTTAAAGTTTGTTTCAGTCATTTCCATTTCTTTTTCCATACTAACACACATTTTCATCAACCTCTTTCTATAATTATTTTATTATGATAATGTTTCCTTAGTTTTAATTTATTAATATCATAATATAATTAGATTGATATAAAGCAAAAATCCCTAGGAGATCCAAATAAAATTTCTAATTCACTTGTTCTAAACATAACAGGAAAATTATTATATATATCTTCGTCATTATCAGTTTTAATATAGCCACATATTACATACATAGGAGGGTCATCGTGTCCTATCTCATATCCTTCTTTAAGTTTAAATTCGCTATTAATAGCAGGTGCGTCAAAATGATAGTCATCTACTTTATAAGATTGCCTCTCATATTTTACAGTTATAATATTATCTTCTTCAGAGAAAATAATTTTTACATAAACATCTACTTTCCTAAATATCATCCCCATACTTCGAAACCCACAATTTACTTTTATTTTTGAAGATATAATAGATATATTATTTTCTTCCGTAATTGTCCATCTATCAATAGTATTAGGATTGTCTAATTCTGATTTAAATATATCCATAATAAAAGAAGTCACTTCTTTAAAATTAGTTTTACTTACTACTATCTTTTTCTTTTTATTTTTTATTTCTTTCATAATTGCGTCATAATTTTCTTCATATTGTTTTTTAGTATAAATATTCTCTCCTATTTTTATCCTCATTTTATTCTCATCATCAAATAATACTAATTTATTATCCATTTCTATCAACCTTTCTTTATATTATTTTATTATGATAATGTTTCTCTATTCTTAACTTACTAATTTACAATAAATTACAGAGTATGGTAATACCATACTCTGTAATATTTAACTAATTACACTAGGATAATTAACATAGATTCTTGTTTTATTTTGGTATAGAGTTGATTTTGATAATTCTTCGCGAAGTTTTTGATATTTATCAATTAAATTAAAGAATCTTTTTTGTTCAGCTTCACCAAGATTTTCTGAAACAATATAATCATCTATGATAGCCATCCTAGAATTGATTTGATGTAATAACAGAAGAGCATCTCCTTCTGTCTCCAAGTTTTTCATTCTAAGATTATATTCATATAGATCATCTTCAAATCCTCTAATACCTTTATATTTAAATCTTTTTACAGTTCCTTTAATATCATATTTATTTACAATATCTTTTAAAGTAGATTCTAATAGAGCATCATCATCTATACGCTCCAATCTTCTAATTACATTTTCAATTTCTTTCTTTTCTAATTTTGAAGAAGTCATATTTTTACTTTTTCTCATTGATCTAATAGCACTAATACGTCTGATTTTTACATCTTTATATAATCTTAACACCCAAGATAATACTATTATTTTATTATCTACATCTTTATTTATGTTATAAGAATTCTTTACAATTTTATTAAAAGCAGATTCCAAATGTTGACCATAACCACATCTTACAACAAATTCATCTGCAATAAATTCATCGCTATCAGTTTCAAATATAGAAGTTACTTTTCTCAAAGCATCTTTTATACCGAATGATAATATTTCTTTATAATGAATAGAATCAGATATAGAAATAGATTCTTTATTTTTCATAAGATATACATCTATATTCGATCTTACATTTTGCATTGGAGTAGCATCTTTTACCATATGACCAACTTCATGTAATAATACAGCGGTCAATTCAGATGCGTTTAGATTCAGAGTTTCTTTAAACAATTTAGAATCCAATTCTAAATAATATTCAGAAATTCTATAACTATCATCATTTTGTAAAATACCATATACGTCTGAAGTATTAAAGCTTGGCATTACTGCCATACCAAAAAACATCTTATCTGTGTTATTAGTATAAACAACTTCTATACAATTAGAATCTTTAAAGAATTTATTTAATTCGAGCCTTAAATCATTTAATAGTTTTGGAGTTGGGTTTATCTTTATATTAAATAATATTCTATCAAAGTTATTAAATTGATATTCTATTGTTTTCATACTGTTCCTCCTTTTTATAAAATCAAAGCCTACAGCCTATAAAAGACTGTAGGCTTTAAGATTTTTAACCAAGAACTTTAGCTAAATACCTTATACTATTTTAAGGTTTAATATAAGGCGAGTTAGCAGTGTAATCGTTCATTGCAGTAGTTCCAATAGGATCGTTATTGAGAATTTCATCTCTGTAACCAGTAGGATTGATAATACGTAGACGACCTTGTACTGGCTGATATTCTACGAACTTCCAACGCTCAAACGCATGAATTGCAGGCAGAGCGTAGTTAGTAGCATTACGAATTTCATTCGATACATACATCTGATAATCGTAAATACGATAAACAATACGTTCAGTGTTCCTTGGGCAAAGGATAATGATCAAATTGTTGTTGTCACGAAGCTTATCAGAAGCGATGAACTGATAAGTACGTTTGTCAGAAGTAGTAATAGTTTTTACGAAATCCAACTCAACAGGTCCAATCGAACTAGGAGTTTGATATACGTAATCTGTAGGGGTAATCTTACGAACAAGATCAGCACGACCAATTACAGTAATGGTCATATTAGGATCGTTAAGAACCTGTAGTAAGAATGTAATATGGGTATCAAGCGCATCCATAAAGGTGCGATGACGCCATTCGACATGATCCAACGCATATCCTTCACGAGGAGCGAAGTCAAATACACGTGCAATTTTAGAAGTATCAGGAATAGTCAAGAACGACTCATTAAGATTAATAAGAATCTTATCATCTTTATAGTTGCCCAGAGTTGTCTTGAAGAGACTCATAAGTTTGTTAAGCTGGTTGACCTGATAGAGAGCACCGATATCTTTTACTTCTTCAGGGCTAACAGCAACGTTAATAGGAATAGCATTCGGAATTTCAACAATGTCTGTACGAACACTCCATGCTACACTGCAAGTACGAAGCATTGCAGACGAAGTATCAATACGAGTACAAAGTTTAACTTTGCTAACAGCAGGATCTGAAACTTGAATCATAAACATATTCTTATTTACATATCCAGACATCATAGCTTTAAAAGGAACAATATTAACACTTGTACCATCAAATTCCTTGATTTGAACAGTAAAGCTGTCCATCAATTGGCGATCAAATTCGCCATATGCAGGAACGAAAGATTTTTTAGGGATTTTAAACCATACAGGTTTGATTTCACCCGCACCAGCATATATTAGATTTTCTTCTGTAGCAGTATCCCAGTAAGTATCACCGGAAACACAATAGCTATTGACCAAAACTTCTGAAATATGGCTTTCAATTGAAAGATTATCGTCAAGACGATTTCCTCCAAAAGTAGTAGCAAGGACATCAGTAGTTTCAAGTTCAGGAACAGTAAGAATAGTTTCTTTGATCGGAGCAGTTGACTCGATCATATCATACATTTTCTTTTGCTCTTTGAACATATCGATTTCTTTTCCATCTGGACCACGAAGAATTCTGGTTTCCATGGAAAGTGTGAATTTTGGTTCCCTAGCAACTACTTTAGGAATAGCACCTTTATCAAAGATATTATTCATAAGCAGGTTTTTATGCAGAGGGAAAGTCATACCGATAACTGGATTGAAAGCGCCAATTGGAGCGTACTCTGTAAACGCCTCAACGTCATTTTCAAACAGTTCTCCCATCATCTCATGATGGTCTTGAATATCCTCATCTGTTAGAGTTCTATCATTGCGATCATAACTCTCCTCAATGAAGAAATTTTTCAAAGCTTCACGCGAAGATCTTGTAGTTGTTGTACGATATGGATCACCGAACAAATCAAATCCGGATTCACGCAATACGTTTTGTGCTACATCCCTAAATCTTGTCATAAGAGCAGTATTAGGGTCTTTATTAATATTACCGCTGCCAATTCTAGCAGACTTTCTTGTACCAACTGCTGGCATAGAACTATCTCCTTTCATAAATAAAGTAATATATTTATTTAATTGATTTACAATTAAATATTTTTACTATATTGTTATATGATATGAATATAAAACACTACTCTTTATCAACTTTTTTAATATATAACTCTTTCAAAATTCCAGAAATGGTATTAAAAATAGCTAAACTATGTTGAAAAACTACTTCATTTTCTAAATGTGTTCTTGTTTTAAATGATTTTGTTATATTATCATTTACCAAATCTTTTAATTCTATTAATTTTTTCATAACAAAATCTAATACTCTTATATTTTTATCATTTTTAGAAATTCTATTTACTCTTGTAATAGTTTTACCTATTGTATCATATAAATCTATAAATTGTTTTTTCAATTCAGTTTCTCTAATAGCAATTTGTTCTGGTGATAGTTCTGCATATAACTCATTTTCTAAATTTTTTAATTCATCTGTACCTCCAGAATCCTCTACTGTATCTTCATTACCAGTGTCTTCTGTATCACCACCAGTGTCATCACCATCGGTATCTTGAGTATAATCTATATCTTCATCTCCGCCAGCATCTGGTGTATCATCTCCAGTACCTCCTGTATCACCGCCAGCATCTGGTGTATCATCCCCTTCAGGGCTATCTTGAGTATAATCTATATCTTCATCACCAGTGCCTTCATCACCACCAGTGTCCCCTGTATCGTCTCCTGCATCCTCAGTACCTTCATCATCATCTGTCTCTTGAGTATAATCTATATCTTCATCATCACCAGTATCTTGTGTATCATCTTCTTGTTCTCCACCAACATCTTCGTCTCCAGTATCTTCATCATCTGTATCTTGAGTATAATCTATATCTTCATCATCATCAGTATCTTCACCACCTGCATCCTCAGCACCTTCATCATCTTCTTCTTCATCTTCTCTTTTTGTATAATCAGGTTTTTCATCTTCTTCATCTTCTTGTTCTTGACCATCAATTTTTAATTCAGTTAATAAGAATCGATTAAATTTATCTATCATGATTATTACCTCCTTTCTAATCCCTCTCAATAGGATTTGATCTTATTGGTTGATCAGTTTCTACTTTAATTTTATATTTTATTTTAGCTTCTTGAGCCTGTAACTTCTTCTTAATTAATAGTAGATTTTTTAGTTCTTTCATGTTATTTTTGTCTTCAGCTATTCTTATATATTTATCTATCATATCGAGTTCTACTTCTAATTCGTCAACAATTAACTGTCTTTCTTTTCTTCTAATTCTAGCATTCATAGCAAAAGATCCTAATAAAACAATAATTGATAGTGCAGGACTAATTATCCAAGCCAATCCACTAGTTATTGCTAATTTTATAATCTTAGAAGTAGAAGGTAATATATTATTTTTTATAACTGCTTCTCTATTATCTTGCATTAAAGCTTTTTCCATATTACGTTGTAATGTCTCTAAACTACTATCAATAGTTTTAGACATTACCTTTTCTTTATCAGATAAATTCCCTGCCACCTTTTTTAATCTTTCTATAGTTAGTTTTATAGTGTTAGTAAAATTCATTTCGTTTAAACTAATATAATTATTATATTCATATAAAGACTCAGTTATTGTAGTTGTATATATAATCATATTATATATATCATTTAACGAAGACTCTTTAAACTCTTCTACAGGTTTTGATTTTAACAAATGTATATTTTCTAATAATGCGTCTATTCTAATATAGTTTCTTGGGGAGCTTTTTGATCTTAGCTCGCTTAAATGATTTTCATATATTAACAATAATTCTTTTGAATTAAGCATTGGGTACGAAATTGAAAACTCTGTTATTGAATCAATATCATCAATTTTTAAAACGTCTATATTATTTTCTATCATAAACAATATATTTTTCTCATCCCATTTTTGTAAAATAGGAATACTCTCGCATATTAATATTGTATTCTCTATTTCACTAATATTATTCAATCCTTCTCCAAACCCGAAGTCTTCTTTATTTTCTTTTTCATCTTCGTCTAATAAAGTCTCATAATAATCTTCTAATTTTACTAAATCTTTCTTCAAATGGCTTATGTATGCCTCGCATTTCTTTTTAGACTCTTTTGTTTTTAACGTAGCTAATTTCTTTTCTGCCTTTTCTATATTTCTTTTATATACATCTATAACGCGTTTAAATTGTTTTCTTTCTAAATGCATTGATATAAAATACTCAGTCATAAATGTTATAATACCAAAAATTGGACCGAGTATAGAAATACTTAAAGATAATATAAAAAAAGAAAATATAATAGAAAATATATTATCTGTTTCGTGTATAACATCATTGGGGGTTTTATGCATAAATATACTTTTAACTAAATCCTTTAAAGCAGAAACAGATTTGTCTTTAGATGCCTTAAAATTAAATATAAGTTTCTTTATTGGGTTTAATTTACTAGCTTCTACTAGTAAATCTACTTCATTGAAATAATATTTTTCATTTATAATTGGAACTTCTGGAGTTTCAACACAATAATCAAGTATATTCTTAGAATCTTCTCTAGTAAAAAATCTAGAGTTTTCTAATACACTTTTTACATCTTTTATATCTAAATTATTCATTAAAAAATAATCTGTTACGTTTTCTACTATTATATTATTAGAAACATTAACTTTATTCTTTCTAAATACATATAAAATATTCTCTAAAGCTACATAATATTTAGCTTTGTCTGGAATATTATATGTGTCAATAAGAGAACAAAGTTCTAATATACAATCATCTATCGTACCTTTTACAACGCCCTCTTTAACTATTAAATCTATATTATATCTCTTTGATATCATATTATGATTATTTATAATTCTATCACAATATAATAAATTTTCTGTAATATCAAACATCTGTTGTAATTCTTCTTCTATAACTTGTTCTGTTTTTATAGTTGGTGAAATTGACTGTGGTAGAGCAGCAGATACAGCATTATTAAGATCATCAATTTTATTATTTATTTTCGTGGATATTTTAGTTCTTATATAACTCAATCTTCTTTTTATAAGACTTTGAGTTTGACTAGCATCTCTTACTTTTTGTAATACATTTTCTTTTATAATATTAGATGCTTTTCTAATATCATTTACAGAACCTTTTGTACAAATAACATTAAATACATCTAATGCCATTATAGCGGATTGATCAATATTATCACTAAAACTATCAAAACATTCTAAAGAACTAATCAATCCTTTTACACTACTATTTTCATTCATAGTAGCATAGACTTTTCTAGCATTAACACCGCTAGATACAGAGATATACACAGGACGAGTTAAATTGGTATTTCTTTTTATAACTTCCGTCATCGAAAGTGGTGTTGCCATACATTTTCCTCCTTTTATCTTTTAATTATTATTAAGTTGAATCTATTTATTTAAATACTGGTTATATAAGATCAAGACAAAAAATAAAAGAACCTCAATAAAGAGGTTCTTTTATTAATTATTCTTTATCAAACATCAAGTCTACAACTTCAATAATAAACTCTTTGTCTGTTATGATATTGTTTTCAACTTTAGATTTTGATTTGATAAAAGTTAATAATGTATCAGTTGTACTATATTCACAACTTTCTGATAATAAAAATTTATCAACTGTTGGTTCTAATACAATCTTTATATAATTATCTGCTTCTTCATATGTATTAAAAGTCATTGGGTATATTTTTTTATCTGGTTCTTTTGGTGATGGTGCTGCAAATTTGCGCCAACACTCACTAACAATACTACTTGACCCATAAGGTAATTTTAAATCAAGAAGACCTATTCCATATTTAAAAGTAATATTTCTAAGACGTTCAATATTAGCTTCTCTTATTGTACGACCAAAAATCTCGTCAACAAACTTAATAGGCCCTTCCATGAGTATTTCTTTTTTATCCGTTCTTGCAACAATATTTGCTATTATGTCAGCATAACCATCTAAAACAGCTTGCACTCCTATTCTAAGATTATTAGATCCTAAATTAAGTTCAGATTTGTCTTTGAATTGTTTATTAGATAAGTATGGATTTATTATAGGAAACCATTCACTGCCATTATTAGCTTTTTGTATATAACACTTATTTATATAATCACCATTTTCATTATAAAAACGTACTATTTTTTTTCCAGTTTTTTCGTCAATGCCAACCTTGAAATCAAACCCATTACCATTTTTAAACATTAATATACATCCCCTTTAAAGTTATTCTAATATTATAATATATGGTTATAGTTATTATTATTTACGATAGAGAATACCAATTAATCTCTCTAATATAGAACATACAATTAATAATGACACTATGTAAGAGGGAGGCAGAACTATGAATAGTACACGAATTGGACATATAATTTGCGAATCTCCAACTGAATCTAGAGATGTTAAGATAGTTACACAAAACAATAACAGGGTAGAAGCAGAGGGGATTTTACAAGAAGCAGAAGAACAAAATAGAAATACACGATGTTATGCTACTAAAGATCTAGCTAGAGAAATAAAAGCTCCACGAACTGAAGAGCTTGTAGATACTGGTAATATGAAAGGCGAAGAAGGACATCCAATAGATAAAGATCTACAAAGGCAACAAACTATTATGGGTGATAGAACTTGTGTTAAATATCTTAAATTCTGGATGGATGGAAATTTAGTAAAAGGAAGATTCAAAGGGACTAATAATAAACTAGGTGAGTATTTTAATGCTGATTTGTTAGATGGAGAAAAACCATCTTTCTCTTTAAGAGCTTTAGGTACTATTGGTCATACTGGCGGGAAGGCATGGGTTCAAAATCTAAGATTAATAACGTATGATAGAGTGTATTATCCATCTCATAAACGAGCATATACAGAAAAAATTGTTTCTGAAGTTACTATGTTAAAAGATAATGGATTACCAAATAAAACAGTAGTTGAAGAAAATTATAAAGGACAGATTATTCCTATAACGAATCAGAGTGTTATAAATTATATTAAAGCAGAATCAGCAAATATTAAAACTATTCTAAACAATTTCGATACATTATATGAATCTATTACCCTTATGGAAAATGGAAGAGAAGTACAACTTATTGATATAAATCATGATATTATAATTGTTTCATTAGAGAATTATATAGCAGATGAAATAATGGATTACTGTTCAAAACAATAAAAAATAAAGAAGTGATATATATCACTTCTTTATTTTATTTGGTATACTAATACTATTAATTTAAGGCTATTAGAATATTTGATATCTAACCACGAATCACTTTCATCTAAAAGAAACAGATTCATGTAATCGTAAATTTCTTTTAGATGATCGTATAACACATTTTTATGTTTTAACACTAATCTCTTTTTATCAGTTTTATTTTTTAGTATTATTACAAATTTAGAGTTATTATTACTGTATATTTTCTCCACTTGTTTAATTTTTTCTTTAAAAGTATTACCAACACGCATTAATATAAATTTATAATAATCATCTAACGTTTTCTTTTCCATTAAACTAAAATATTTTGAATCTTTAATATTATCAGCAAAATATTCATCTGCTATAGAATATTCAGACTTTATAATTTCATCCGTAATAAACGTTTGTAATTCATATATATATTTAGAAGCTTCACTAAATATAAAATCGCGCCCTATACCATGTATTTCCATTTTATCTGGATTTCTATTCTCTGTCTTTTTAATATATTCTTTAATATTGTAATTAGATTTTTTTATATTATATACAATTTGTATCATTTGTATAATTATAGCTTCGACGATTTTAAATCTTACAACATAATCATTTTTACTGTCTGTATCATACCAAGGGTCCTCTCGATCGCATATAATTCGCACACCTGTTTTAACATCCAATACAAGAGTAAATATATCAGTCAATGGTGTGCCATTATCTATAGTAACTAAATTAGCAAATTTATACCAGCCAATCTTTCCATTTAATTTCTTAAAAGTATATCTAGCAAAATCTTCATATTCTTTTAACATCACATCATTAATTTCCATTTTCTTCACTCCTTATTCTGCATGTCACTAAAAATATTTTATTAGATGTGTCAGTACTGATATTAACAGCCATAGCACACTCTTCCTTTATAATGTATTGATAAAGATAATTATAAATTTTATTATAATGATCATATATTATACTTTTGTCTTTTAACAATAATCTCTTTCTATTATTATTTTTATCATGTAATACGAATACAACTCTATGTTTATCATGCTCGCTCATTAATATATTAGTCGTTTCATCATCATAATCGGTAAGCCACTGTAATATACTATAATAATATTTATCTAATGGTCTTTTTTCCATTAATCTAGAATATTTTGATTCTTCAATATAATTGAAATACGTATCGCTTACATCATAATTAGAACATATTATTTCAGTTCTAATAAAATCTTTTAATTCATATAAATATTTACGATTTTCTTTTTCTAAAAATTCATGCACTATACTTATTAATTCTTTATCATCCACTTCTCTATTTTCTACGTTTTTAATATATTCTTTTATATTACATTCAGATTTTCCAAGATAATATTTACGGTACAATGCCATTCTAATTAGCTGTTCAATAATAGTAATTTTTATAGCATAATCTAGTTTATCCATATCAGTAATATGAGTTTTTGATATTGTCTTTTGTATTAATTTATTAACACATATTATAGTATTAAACATATCAACTTCTGTTTCTTCTGCAATAATCAATCTAAAGAATTTACGAGCATCAATTTTTCCATTTAATTTGTTAAATGCATGTTTAGCAAATTCCTCATATTCTTTTAACATTACATCATTAATTTCCATTTTCTTTACCTCCTAATTTTGACCTGATAATGGCTTGTAAAACACTACAATTAATTTATGCTTTACAGAATACATCGTAGTAATATGTGCAGTGGTCCCTTCTTTTGAATATTTAATCAGATAATCACAATACTCTTTAACATGGTTATAAACCCTGTCCTTATCAATCAATACCAATCTTTTCCTACCAGTTTTACTTTTTAATATTAATACAACTTTTCTAGAATTATCGTCAAGTATATTTTGTATATTAGAATATCTTTTAGTTTTTTCTTTCCTTTCATAATCTAAACAAACATCACTGTATTGTAATACATCTGTATAATATTTATACAATGGTCTTTTTTCAATTAAATTAAAATATGGCGATTCTTTAATATGGTTAATAAAATAGTTATTTTGTATAGTATATTTAGAATCTATAACCTCATTATCAATAAAATCTCTTAGCTCATATGCATATTTAAAAGTTTCAGATGATAAAAATTCGTCTAATATAACACGTACTTCGTTAGTCTTTTTATCCTCATCATCTATATTAGCAAAGTCTGTATGTCCCATTAGATCTTTAACAAATTTATAAGTATCATATTTAGCAAATAACGTTAATCTGATTATTTTTAAAATAATATTATATTCTATATCAAATTTTAGTTCATCAATAGTATCAACATCGCCATACCCTTCTAAAGTGGTTTTCAGTAGCTCTTCAAGATCAAAATAGAGAATTATGGCATCAATATGTTTTGTATAAGTGTCAATATTAATAAATCTATGACCACCAATTTTTCCGTTTAATTTGTTAAAAGCGTGTATAGCAAAATCTTCATATTCTTTTAACATCACATCATTAATTTCCATTTTCTTTACCTCCTAAAAATAAGATACAAGGTAGGATATATTCCTACCTTGTACTAAATCCAACCTTTTTTATGGGACGGGAACGCTTTATAACATCACCCTCTTTAAATTCTATTAATAAATAGGTCTTGAATCCATTAATATATAAATCTATATTTCTGATTGTACTAAATAAATTATTTAATATAATAGAATTAAATTTTTTTGTATCACTATTAT
>Ga0153996_1000776_pt1 | contig 13921 bp, 17 predicted proteins | sample TSNC080MetaG_FD_104728 | JGI IMG/M metagenome (GOLD analysis project Ga0153996, IMG submission 104728) | Attine ant fungus gardens microbial communities from North Carolina, USA - TSNC080 MetaG | ecosystem: Host-associated > Fungi > Mycelium > Unclassified | place: USA: North Carolina, Lumber...
AGTAGAATACTCACCTCAATATTAGTTGAAGCTCCTGGGCTACACATCGCTTCTACTTAAGACGACTCTCTTACTATAAGCTTGAGTACGTTCTGGCGCAGACGTCTAACTGTGCCCTTACAGGAGCTATACTAGTGTGTTTAAGTATTACTTTAGTAATACTTGAACAGGCTTAGGTTACTCCGGAGCATCGTTATGTAGTTCTAGGGTAGAAATAGAGCTATCCTCTTACATTCACCCCCCCTTCAAGATTGCTACATCTCAGAACAATGGACTCCAGATGAAAAATATTGTCGAACTCTGCACGTCGAATGTGTCTTGAAGCCCTTAGGTGTTTGCAATGGAACTCTGCTGTCAGTTCTAGTGGGGGGACTTTGGAGGCAGACTCCCAAGAATTGTGTTCACAGCCATACCCTTTCCACTTAATGAGATACTAGAACCTTCTCTGGTGCCAACAACTGTCGAGTATCTCCTCTACTTCCCACTTCGCTTCTCCATCAATGACTATGGGCGGTGGGTGGTCTTCTGTTCTCTGTCCTGTGATTGGGTCTTCTAGGGCTGGAGTAAGCTTCACTACGTTGAACACTGGATGGAGTTGCTTCATTCAGTGTGGTAGTTTTAAGCGATAGGCTATAGGTCTGATCCACTGTTTCACTACAAAAGGGCCAAGTCGTCAGTGCGAGAGTTTCTATGAGGGGTGTGTAGTCTGGATATCTGACGTATCAAGGAAGACTTTATCACCCAGGTTGAACACCAGAGCCGGAGTTCTTCATTGGTCATAGTATCTTTTCATGTTGTTCTGTGCTTTGCAGATCATGGACTTCACTTCTTCAATCACTGTCCTTATAAGGGAACCACTCAGAGGCGATCACCCTTCAAGCTAATGGATAGTCTCGGAAGCTAAGTTGAGATTCAAGTGAAGTATATCTATGACAGCTTGCTAGTATATATACTCTATACTAGACGATCACACACGCTGTCACATGAGTACATGGATCAGTAATCACAATGTCCTAATAATAGAATAGAAGGCGTCGCACCACATGACACAGACAGAGAAAAGACAGGAATGATGGAAGTGCATACACGTACTGTCACCAGGCCACTAATAGAACAGACCCTCAATACTGACTAAGTACTACCCTAGATGTCCTCTTACAGTCCTCATCCTTTCGATGAATTCATTGACCGTCTCTAGACTGGAAGGGTTCTGTCAGAGTTCAAAGCCCATGCAAAGGAGCCATCCAGTGTCGAGCAGGAACGGAGGCTATTAGATAGCAGAGTGGACATGATTGTTGTGCTGGAATTCCGCCATGGATAATAGGTTGTACCAATCGTCTTGGCATTCGTTCACAAATAGCCAGAGGTACTAGTCCAACTCTTGGTTGACACACTCCATCTGTCTGTCAGTCTGAGGATGCTAGGCCATAGAGGACGCCAACTTTATTCCTAGCAGACGGTAAAGTTCTTGGGTGAAACAAGCTACAAACTGAGATCCATGGTCTGAGATTATGCACTTCAGAAGGCTATGGAGCTTCCAGACTTGATATAGGAAAAGTCTGGCTGCTCCTTCTGCTGTCACCATCGTGTGCATCAGAATGAAGTGTGCTTGTTTCAACACCGAGTCCACTACTGTCATTACTGTATCATGTCCAGAGGAGAGGGGGAGTTCTACAACAAAGTCTATACTGAGCATATCCCATCATGAGTCTGGAATCCAGAGAGGGTGCAATTCACCTACTAGAGCCTGCCTTATCGGTTTTGTCCTGATGCAGAGGTCACAGGTGCTAATGTACTGTCCAATGTACCTAGACATCTGCGGCCACTAGTAGTTCCAAGAGACCAATTCTAGTGTTTTCCAGCATCCGGAGTGCCCAGCAACCTTCGTGTCATAACACAGGGAGACCATTCATCTTCATAAGTCCATGTTCTAGGAAACATAGATCTTGCCTCTGAACCAGAGTAGTCCTCCTTCTTCCGACCATTCTGTAGAGCGGACCGTCTTATCCAATGCTTGCTGGAGTTCCCTTACTGCCTTTGCCACTGGCTCTTCCTGGTCACCCTTTTGGTTCTCTTGATGAATTTCTCTAAGGATGTCTTGTTCCGGTCCTTTTAGCTGAACTCCTTCAAGAGCTCAGATTGCAAAGAGCTCCGGTCGTAGAAGGATCACGTCTTTATTGTCGGAGGCTCCATTGCCATAGTCTGGTCTTCATGATAACGCGTCTGGCTTCCTCATAGAACATCCTGGGCAGTGGATCAACTTGAAGTCGAAGCGGGCCAAGTATAGGAACCAACGAGCCTGGCGATGGTTGAGTTTCTTAGCTGTTATGAAGTACTCCAGGTTTTTGTAGTCCATCCAGATCTCGACCAGATGCCAGGCTCCTTCCAGAAAGTGTCTCTACTCTTCCAGCGCACAGATGATAGCGAGCATCTCTTTGTCATGGATCTCATAGTTCTGTTCCACTGGAGACAGGGTTCTGCCAGTATCTCCAAGACCCTCTAGACTGCTTATTCGTGTTTCTCTTCTATCTTCATAAAGATCAGAATATCGTCCAAGTACACTACTACAATCCCTTCGGCTATGAGGGTTCTGAAGATGTCATTTATCATAGTTTGGAAGGTAGCGGGACTGTTGGTCATTCTGAAGAACATCACGAGAGGTTCAAAGAGGCCATGGTTGGTATGGAAGGCTGTTTTCCATTCATCTCCGGGCTTGATGCATACATTATTGAAACCCCAGCAGACGTCCAGTTTTGTGAAGTACCTGGCTCTGCAGAGTTAGGAAATGAGTTGGGAGATGAGGGGGAGGGGGTACCTGTTCTTGACAGTTACAGTGTTTAGCATGCGATAGTCTTAGACCAGCCAGAGCGAACTATCTTTCTTCTTAATGAAGAACATAGGGGCTGCTATGGGGGACTTGGACGGCTAGATGCATCTGGTATGTAGGTTTTCCTCCAGAAAGACATCTAACTCAGCTTGCTCCAACAGGGACAGAAGATAGACCTTTGACGACTTAGGCTCTGCTCTGGGGATTAGTTCAATAGTGTGATCCCACTTGCGGTGCTCAGGCAGTATGTCAAAGTCTTCCTTAGCGAACACTGATTGGAACTCTGCAACGTAGATGGGCAACGGACTGGTAGTGGCGAGTGTCTCCTTACTGCGTCTGGCTCCTTCCACAAGATGTTGGGAGGTCATAGCCATGGCCTGGAGGTTGACTTGGGTAAGCTCCAGGAAGAGGCATGTAAGAAACAGTCGGTCTCTGGGCTCCCAATCGGAGCTGTACGTTTGCAGAGGCGTCTCTTTAGGGTCTAGCTCTTCTTGGAGCAGGGGTGCGGGTCTGTCACAACATAATTGGAGGGCCCAGAGTTCAATCCTCTTCTGGCGGGTCTGCTCCTTCTATAGGGTGTGTTCTCCTTCACACCAGAATGGACAATGGGTCATTTCGACTTTTCCCTTTTCCTAGTCTGTCACAGTTGTGTTATGGACCAGTAGTCACATACTGTATAGTTTACCACTACACCAAAAGGGCGATGTTAACAAGACTACTTGCTAACGAGGATCTAGCTATTTATGTAGTTCATTTGAACAGGTATTTTGTTATACCTCCATGATACTATTTAGTAGTCACTTTTTGTGACACAGTCGATCTTGGGGTTATGGTCCTTAAGCTAGTTGTAGCCTAAGATCAGACTCTGTTTTCCAAGTCCGGAGATAGCTAAGAGCATCCTCTCAGAGTGAGTCTTGTAACGGAGAAGCACATCTACAACTTCGGAAATCTGTCTAGCCTCGTTAGGAGAACTGTCGACATTAAAGACCAGGATGTTACGTGAGAGGGTCCAAGTGTTTATTCCTTTCAAACAGACAAAGTCCCTGTCAATGAAGCTTCCAGTTGCTCCACTGTCCAAGAGGGCCTTGACAGAGTGGAGTTCTTTTGTGTCCGTAGTTCTGATTTCCACTGGCAGGAGTAAGGAAGTTCCTCATGCGTCCAAGGCGCTGATAGAGAAGAGCTTGGGCAGCCTCCTCTCCTACTTGGGCTTACAGAGCAGAACAGGAGACAAGAGGAGAAGAGGTGGTGCATCTACTAGTTCACTGTCAATTGTATTGGGGTTCTCTATAGTCAATACAGTGAACTTATTTACTGGTGACTGGGGTGCACATATCACCGGTCGCGCTACGCAAAATCCTCTTTCTCCTCTAGGGGACAAGACTCTTCAATCAGAACTATATCCTTCAATGCTAATAAATCTTCAATCAGCTCCTTCTGCTGTTCTGAGGTGAGTTGACAGATGTCCATGTAGTGGGGGCAGTCTCAGACTAGATGGTTCACATCTCCACATCAGTAACATCCTTACGGAGGCAGAGGAGGCCTTGCTTTCCAAGTCGCATCAATGTCCATAGAGACTCCCATAGACGGAGCGGGCAGCAGAGGTTTCAGAGTAACCAGAAGAGGCAGAACGGGGGGCAGTCTTGCTATAGACAAAGGTAGGGATTGGGTGGAGGCAGTTTTGGTCGGTGTGGAGGGGGCGGAACATAACACAGACTGAAAGGCCTTATTAGTGAGGCGTGCCTGGTCGATCCTCTGCACTGCTCTGTACCACGCGTTAGGGTCGTTATTGGCTGGTCGTCCATAGGGCATGGTGGAAATCTGGTTCTGGATATCTAACCAGAGACCTCGTCGAAACTTCACCACTAGTGTCCAGGGATCCATATAACCTGCGTTGGAGACTAAGGCCTGGAAGTTGTCCAGATAGTCATCCACTGTCCAACCTTCTTGGTGGTAGGAGATGCCTTCCAGCACGTTGATTGTGTCCGCTTCTGTGTTAACAGAGAAGAAGTGAAGCTGGAATTGTTGCTCAAAATTTCTCTAGGTTTGGATAGGGAAAACGCCAGTGTCTGCTTTCTGACAAAACACATTTTTGGACCACTTGGCGGCACAGCCTCCTTTGAAGAATGTGAGAGCCCAGAGAATTCTTTCTTTTTTATTGTGGAACTGCTCTAGGACCAGGCAGATATAGAGGGAGCAGGAGTTCAAAAATGCGTGGCTGTTATGACATTCTCTGCTGAAGTCCAGAGGACAAGAGAGCTTGGGGCACGTTTGTCTCGCTGTCGGAGCAGGGGGCAGAGATACCAGCAGAGATAGTACAGGCAGGGAAAGTGTGTTTGGTACAGATAGAGAGGGGGGATTAGCTACTAGCTGTGTAAGCTGCTGTAACTACGTGGTCAGGGCTGCCAGGATGGTGTTGATGTTGTTTTTAGAGACATTTTGTCTCTCCATTAGCTTGTGGAGATGGTGTTGCAGGTATCCTAAGGCGTCGGCTATGCCTTGGGGGGTGTCCGGAGACAACGACATCTGGGGAGCAGAATTCTCAGAGGGCTAGGTATGACAGGGGAGGGTGACCTATTGGGTGGCTGTCCACTAGGATAGTCCAAGGCTCCATTTTAAGGATCCTAATCTGCTGTAAGGGCGACTGGGGCACAAGATTCTAGGAGAATCCTCAGTTGATATTACAGATTGTAATTATAATACAACTCATCTCTAGGAGAATTCTTAGAGATTAGGATGAGGCTCCTGAAGGGATATTTTACATTATATATTAAGTTTACATTCCTTGTATCAGGGTCAGCATGATTGGAGCTATACTAGTGTGTTTAAGTATTACTTTAGTAATACTTGAACAGGCTTAGGTCGCTCTGGAGCATCGTTATGTAGTTTCAGGGTAGAAATAGAGCTATTCTCTTATAGGTACTAGAGAGATAAATCAAATAATAGAGAGCTTACTGAAGATAGAAGTCCAAAGAATAGCCAAAACATATTAAATAGAAACCTAAGAAGAAAAGAAATGTTTTTAGTATCCACTTGAGAGAACCCTTACCGTAATAAGATCTCTAAGGCATGCATTCATCTCGTGCCATAACACTACTACCCTTACCTAGTCTAGTAGCCTGGCTTGCTGTCGATACAGCAGTACTACCTAGAAATTCCGTACCGTCGTGTAGGCTCTTCTTCAGCTGACCATACAACTGGAAGCTGACTTCAATGATCCATAGTAAGTGGTTAGCTTCTAGCATAAGCGAATGTCCAAGTCCGTTGAGCTTGAGTCTCTCTTTGAGGGAAGTTTTATAGAGTTTTCATAAAGCAAACACAAAAGAAATCCTCAAATCACTCAAATAGCCTTTTAGCTCTAGAGCAACAGAGGGAGAGATGATGGGGGGGAAAAGTCCTTTTCTTCTCTGTGCCCTAGAGTATTTTATTAGAATTACAAAGCAATGATACAACAAAAGAAAAGAAACAAAAAAAACTCCCAAATTCCCAAAGATAGTAAGAGTGAAATAATAAGACGGCACCTCTCCCAATCACTTGGCTACTATTCCCCACTCCTCTAATCCTACTCCGGGGGTTCTTCTCTAAACAATAGATGGCTCTTGAGCCTTTTGCTGGGCTGTAGAGAGAGGCAGTGATCTCAAGTTGTCTTGCTCTTGAGCACATTGTCTTCATCAAACAGCTCTTCTTTTATCTCTCTATCTGACCTCTCTTCCTGACCTCTCTAGTCCTTCTACTACTCCTCTATATCTTATCACATCTTTAAGTCTCAGTCTTCTTTTATTAGGTTTGTGATATAGTCCTTGAGAAAATTCGTCTTGCTAGTTTTTACTATAATTAGTCATCAGCAATGATGGCTCTGCTCTGATGGTAACTTCAATGTTATAAATAAGTGACTGCTGCCAAGATATAATGTCATCCTTATAGAAAACAATCTTCTAAGGTCCTTTCTGCTCTCGAGAGCACTCTAGAAAGGAGTTCTGTTATAGATCTGTTATGAAATTCTCTGGATAATCTTTATGAAATTTCTGTAGTGGTGGTAACAGCTGCTACTCAAGCGAGATGCTTGAGTTCATAACTGGGCATCTAATGGATATCTCTGGAGGGCCGAACTTGTCTCTCTATCACAAACTTCATTTGGTCATATTTCCACCAATTCTTCAATGATTCTCATGGTCTTAAAACCAGCTTAAAGCCCTTAAGAAGACCTTTTGATTGATACCAGTCACGTCTAAAAGCAAATAGTATTGGCCAAGATATTAGGCAGATCAACTGGTAACCACTATGGTACCACTTATTAAATCACCAATATCTCAGAAACCGCCATGATCTAAGCTTCGGTTCTAGGCTCATCAGAAGCCCTCTTCATACCGCTCAGAATGAGCCTAGAACAACCTCAAGGCAATCAGTATCCGTGGAGATATGAAGGCCTTAATGTTTGCACATAGACTTTATTAATTACCTATAGATAGTCATCTATCCTTTTCTTAGAACAAAGGACAGCCTTCATATGGTTAAGTTATCACTATTAATAGCACAAAGGCACTACCATATGTAGAACAATAGGTAGTAGCATGTGATGATTTGTCCTAGTGCACAGACTATCACTTTTCTGTATATAAGAACTTATAGTCTAAGGATTAGACCTCAGACTTAACAATATCTTTTGTCGCTTGTCTAACTCTGCTCATAAGCACTTTTGAATCCATATCTCAATTTATCACAAATCAAGTAAGTGACCATTTGTAATACTCTCGAGCTGGTTATTCTTATTATTAAGGTAAAAAATGTCCCTTTTATTGCCTAAGTGGCTGTCTGGCATGACATCATGATCTTGTTCTCTGAGATTACCAGTCCAAGGTACTTGATCCACTTCTGATGGAACTTACACTTCTCTAGGCAGAGGAATAACTTGTGTTCTACCAGTATTTCCAAGACCCTCCAGACTGCTCATTTGTATTCCTCTTCTGTCTTTATAAAGATCAGAATATCGTCCAAGTACACTATTATAATCCCTTTGGCTATAAGGGTCCTGAAGATGTTGTTCATCATAGTTTGAAAGATAGCAGGACTGTTGGTCATTCCAAAGAACATCATGAGAGGTTTGAAGAGGCTATGGTTAGTGTGAAAGACAGCTTTCCATTTATCTCTGGGCTTGATGTGTACATTATTAAAGACCCAGTGGACGTCCAGTTTGGTAAAGTACCTGGCTCCACGGAGTTAGGAGCTGAGTTCAGAGATGAGTGGGAGGGTATATTTGTTCTTGACAGTTATGGTATTCAGCACACAATAGTCTTGGACCAGCCGGAGTGAGCCATCTTTCTTCTTAATAAAGAATACAAGAGCTGCTATAGGGGATTTGGAGAGTTGGATTTGTCCAGTATATAAGTTTTCCTCTAGGAAGATGTCCAATTTAGCTTGTTCCAACAGGGACAGGGGGTAGACCTTTGACAACTTAGGCTCCACTCTAGGGATCAGTTCAATAGCGTAATCCCACTTGCGGTGCTCTGGTAGTATGTCAAAGTCTTTCTTAGTAAATACAGATTGGAACTCCACGATGTAGACAGGCAGTAGAATGGTGGCAGCCCATATCTCCTTACTGTGTCTGGCTTCTTCTGTGAGACGCTGGGAGGTTGTAGCCATGGCTCAGAGGTTGGCCTGGGTAAGCTCCAGGAAGAGACATATAAGGAACAGTCGATCTCTAAGCTCCCAACCAGGGTGATATGTTTGTGGAAGCACTTCCTCAAGCTCTAGCTCTTTCTGGAAGAGAGGTATGGGTCTGTCATAACACGATTGGAGAGCTCAGAGTTTCATCCTTTTCTGGCAGGTCTGTTCCTTCTGTAGAGTACATCTTTCTTCATACCAGAGAGGATAACAGGTCATTTCGACTTCTCTCTTTTCCCAGTTAACCTTAGGGTTATAGTTCTTGAGCTAGTTGTAACCTAGTATTAGACTCTGTTTTCCAAGCCCGGAGATGGCTAAGAGTATCCTTTTGGAGTGAGTTCTGTAGCAGAGAAGTACATCTATAACCTCTGAAATCTATCCTACCTCATTAGGGGAGCTATTGACATTGAAGACTGGAATGTTACATGAGAGGGTCTAAGTGTTTATCCCTTTTGAACAGATAAAGTCCCTATCAATAAAGCTTTTAGTTGCTCTGCTGTTCAAGAGGACTTTAATAGAGTAGAGTTCGCTGGTGTCTATAGTTCTAATTTCTACTAGCAGGAGTAAGGAAGTTCCTCACATATCCAAGGTGCTGATCGAGAGGAGCTTGGGCAGCCTCCTCTCTTACTTGGATTTATGGAGCAGAGCAGGAACTAGGGGGATAAGAGGTAGTGCGTCTACTAGTTCACTGTTAATTATATTGGGGTTCTTTATAGTCAATATAGTGAACTTATTTACTGGCAACCAGGGCACACTTATCACTAGTCATGCTATGCAAAATCTTCCTCCTCCTTCTGGGAACAAGACTCTTCAATCAGAACTGCATTCTTCAATGCTAACAAGTCTTCAATCAGCTCCTCCCGCTGTTCTAAGGTGAGTTAATAGACGTCTATGTGGTGAGGACAGTCTTGGACTAGATGGTTCATATCTCCACTATAAGGGTAACCAGAGCAGAAATACTCCAGGAGATTCCTTAGTTAATTATAGTTTATGAAGTATGTTACAACCTACCTCCAGGAGATTCCTCAGAGAATTAGATGAGGCTTCTAGAAGGAATAATGTCACAAACTTCATTCGGCCATATCTCCACCAATTCTTCAACGATTCTCACAGTCTCAATGGCTGCGAAAAGCCCTTAAAAAGACCTTTCGATTGATACCAGTCACACCTCGAAGCAATCAGTATTGGCTGAGATATTAGGCAGATCAACTGGTAACCACTATAGTACCATTTATTAAATTACCAATATCTCGGAAACTGCCACAATCTAAGCTTCGGTTCTAGGCTCATCAGAAGCCCTCTTCATACTGCTCAGAATGAGCCTAGAACAACCTCAAGGCAATCAGTATCCATGGAGATATGAAGGTCTTAATGTTTGCACATAGACTTTATTAATTACCTATAGATAGTCATCTATCCTTTTCTTAGAACAAAGGACAGCCTCCATATGGTTAAGTTATCACTATTAATAGCACAAAGGCACTACCATATGTAGAACAATAGGTAGTAACATGTGATAATCTGTCCTAGTACACAGACTATTACTTTTCTGTATATAAGGACTCATAGTCTGAGGGTTAGACCTCAGACTTAACAACATCTTTGCTGCTTGTCTAAACTTTGCTTTTTTGAGCTTTTTGAATATCCAATCAACCAATCACAAATCAGTAAGTGGCCATTTGTAATAGTTTGTTAAGTCTACTGTTTTCTGTCCCCCTTAATTCTGCAAAGAACTTGGGAGTTGTGTTTATTCCAGATGAGGGTTCTGTGGCATTGAGGGTGTCTCTTTTTCTGTAAAAGAACAGAAGACTTACTAAGGGCTCAGAGTGGGTTTCTGTCAAGGACCTATCTTTATAGTAGGCTAGACCCTAGACGTAAAGGAGAAGGTCTGTCTCTCAGAATAATGAGAGCAGGCTAGCTTGTGTATCACAGCTAGTCCAGAAAGACTTCAGATTTGTGTAAACAAGTCTAAAAAACCCTTGCAGGTGGCTGGAACCACTCTGAGATCCCTATTTCTTCTCCATGAGCTAGTAAGAGAAACTGGACATGACATCAACTCTACCCCCTCAAGACAGAACCTCTCATCAATGATGGAAGGACACTTTTTAGAGTAGTGTAGTATAGTTTTTCTGTCCACACACTTCATCCACTGAAATAGGGATGCTGTACTCACTTTTGCTCCCAAGCTATGTCTGCCATCAGAAACACCAAGAAATCACTTGTTGAATACCTCTCGCTGAAACAGGAGAGTGTGAAGAACAAGTCCTTGCTGGAGAGAATTGGAATGAATCCCACTCCATCTATAGAACTCTACAACAAACTCGTTGAAGCAGACCTCTGCTGGCACAAAGTAGATAACCTCTACTTCTCATCCTGTCCTCCAGAGCTACATTTTCAGAAAAAAGGTAATATACAATCCAAGGTGGGTTCCAGGAGTTCTTTGTACTCCTTGATGCATAATAACTTTTTGTTTTTCACAAAAATGAGTGAAAACAAGACCTGGGCTGAGGATCCACAGTATGACTCTCTGTGGAAATAGTTCAATAGACTGCAGGATATAATCATAGAGCTAGATGAGATTGGTTACAAGCTTACAGCTAAAGAGTAGAGAATTTTAAAAGGCACTTGTAAGTGTCTCAAGAATGTAGATTTTTCCAAACTAGCTACTAGAGTACCAGAAATTTGTAAAGCTCTTCTAGAGCTTAACATTACTATTCCATAAACACAATATGATTGGAATGGTATTTAAGTGTAACATAATGGCATTAAGAGACTAAAATTGGGCGTTTTTTCTTTTTACCCTCTTGAAAACATATTCAAGAACTGTAATTAACTACTTAGAATAGATATGTCAAACTTTACCAACTTCACCACTGCTGTTCCCTTCACTGACTTCAGCACTGAAAACTGGGAAGCACTTGTCAGAGATAGCACAAACCCTGAGAACACCTCTTGGGATAAGGTTGAGATGCTGATGCTGCGAAATGTGCATCGAGGCACCACCCATATCCTCAAAAACTATGTTGATCAGGTGCTCAATAGAGCAATCAATCACTACAACAGTGCCTTGGCCACTGCATACAATAGAATTGATACCTTAGAGGCAAAAGTCACCTGTCTCCAGGGAGAGCTGACAAGGCTCCCTAGAAGAAACATCGCCTTAAAAGCCAAAGTACCAAAGCCACCAATATTTGCAGGCTCTGAAAACAAAATGCATTTGCATGATTGGTTGAGCCAGATTGTTCTATACTGTTCAGCATCTGGTATCACTGTGGACGACCAGAAAATTGTGTGGGTCCTTACTAGATTACGTGCTCCCACTAGTACATATATGAAGTCATATTACAATAAGGTGCAAGCAGGACAAGGTGTTGGATCCTGGGGTGACTTTGCCTAGGAATTAAAAAATATTTATGGACAATGAGATGACAAGGAGGGAGCAAAGAAGGAACTAACAGCGCTCTGGGTCAACAAAGACCTAGCTAAAAAGAACTTTGTCAAGTATGCAGAATGATACAGGACATTGGCAAGAATTGTCAACTATAGCGACGAGGTTCACATTGACAAGATGAAAGAAGTTATCCCTGACGAGTTGCGAAATACACTTGTTATATATGAAATTACAAATCAATCTCCAAAAACATGGGACGACTATCTAAAATTGTTAATGCAAGCATATAAGGCCTTATACCCAGATAAGGCCCAGGGCACAATATTCAGTCCAGAGGCAAATGGAGAGAAAAGTGGAGGAAAGAAGGACCCAGATGCAATGGAAATAGATGAGATTCAGAAAAAGAAAAGAAAGAACTTGCAATACTGCCAGATATATGCTAGAAAAGGCTTTAAGAATAAGGCAAAATTGCATAATACTGTAGACTGTTACAACAAACCTGGCAATGAGGACAAACGACCTCATAAAACCTCTTCTCAGAAACTGTCTCCACTGGGTCCAAGCAAAAATAAAAATCAGTTGTTTAGAGCACAACTGATGAAGTTATTGGAGAAAAAAAGTGACGACCCAGAATTCCCTCCTAAGGACGTCAATGTAAATAGCATGTCAATTGAGGAAATCCCCAATCCTGTTCCTCCAAGTGGGAAGGGAAAGAGAACTCCCAAATTGGATTTTCCCTTGGGACTGTAAAGTATAACATCTGTGATCTACAGTCAGAGGATAGTATACTCCCTATTAGCCTACAAAAAACAGAAGTAGTACTGGAAACTTGTAATAATATAGTATGCAACAAGACTACCTCCTTTAAAATTCCAGTTACACTTTGGGTATATGGCAAAAAAGTACAGACCAAGACTTTAGTTGATTCAGAAGCTACTATGAACTTCATTGACAGAGTCATCGTGGAAAATAATAACCTGGTAACACATAAACTAGCAAATCCATATTGTGTAATCAATGTGGATGGCACTCCCAATAAGGTGGGACAAATAACTGAGTATATCCGAGCTTATGTAGAAATTGAATCACAAGATGACCCAACACCTCTTTGTCACTAATCTAGGGAATAAGGAAATAATGATTGGTTACTCATACTTGTATAAGCATAATCCAAATATTGATTGGTGAAAAGGTCAATGGGAGTTCACCAGGTGCCTGGATACATGTACTAGTAAAGTCTGAAAAATACGAGATATAGAAGCAGGAGCTAATAAGCTTCACCTTGAAATGGATGTCAGCAGATTCCCCTCATTGGACGACATAGGAGATAAGGACCCCAACAACCACATTCTTAGCTGGGCAGACACGACTGACCCAGGCAGTCATTAACAGGCAATAATAATTGCAACAATACTCAACAATCAAGACCAATATGGGAACTCAGATTGTAAAGACACAAAGACCTGGAAAGCTCATGTGCCAGAATGGTTACATGAGTATGGGAATATGTTTTCAAAACATAAGTCAAAGAGAATGCCATTACGGAAACCATATAACTATGTTATTGACTTTATGGAAGGTGCAAAGCTTTCTAAGCTAGTAAAGGTCTATCCACTATCTTTAGCAGAAAGAAACACTCTGGACTCATAGATCAATGAGGAACTTAGAAAAGGTTATATCCGTTTATCTACTAGCCCGATAGCAGCTCCATTCTTCTTTATAAAGAAACACGATGAAAGCTTATGACCTGTCATGGATTATAGAGCCCTTAATGCAATTACCGTCAAAAATTGTTATCTAATCCCTAGAATAGCTGACTTGATTGAATCACTCAGCAAAGTCTCAATCTTTACTAAAATTGACTTGAGGTGGGGATACAACAATGTTCACATCAAAGAAGGGGATAAATTATAAGGGGCACACTTGGTGAGGCACCCAGTCACACTGCAGTATAGTAAAGCAGGTGTCTTAAGAAGAAGCGATGGATAGCCCAGGAGCTTCAATCATTGTTGAGGTAAGGTATTCTACCGTACATCACTAGCTAC